>Ga0233425_10000054_pt1 | contig 274781 bp, 277 predicted proteins | sample Watercolumn_Towu_2_FD_181712 | JGI IMG/M metagenome (GOLD analysis project Ga0233425, IMG submission 181712) | Freshwater microbial communities from Lake Towuti, South Sulawesi, Indonesia - Watercolumn_Towuti2014_140_MG | ecosystem: Environmental > Aquatic > Freshwater > Lake | place...
TCGGGCTACGCCCGCCCTCCGCCGCACGCAGCGCAAGGCCATCTTCAACAAACCAGCATCATATTATCTGAAAAGGGGGTCCCTCTTCGACGCCGATCGGGGGTCCCTTTTGAACGCCGTTTGACAGTGGAAGCGACGCTGGCGTCGCTCCATTCGCTTCGCACCCTCGGCGTGCGCGTGGCACTGGATGATTTCGGAACCGGCTATTCGTCGCTCAGCTATCTGCGCAGCTTCCCGTTCGACAAGCTGAAAATCGACCGCAGCTTCATCGTCGATCTGCTGGCCCATGAGGGCGCGACCGCGATCATCCGGGCCATCACCACGCTGGCCGACGCGCTGGGCATGGAGACCACGGCCGAAGGAGTCGAAAATAGCGACCAGCTGGACATTCTGCGCGCGGAAGGGTGCGGACAGATCCAGGGCTATTTGTTCAGCAAACCGATTCCGGCGAGAGAAGTAGGCTCGCTTTTGCAGAAACTGGATCGCGAAAGCCTGGCCGCCTGACGGCGGGGTGGCGCAATGCAGCCGACCAGCAATAAAAGGCGAGTGAAGCCAATCGTTTAGGAAAGTCTTGGCGGAGAGGGAGGGATTCGAACCCTCGGTACCCTCACGGGCACGCCGCATTTCGAGTGCGGTGCATTCGACCACTCTGCCACCTCTCCGCAGAAGGTCCGACGTCTGCCGTCCCGGTCGAGCGGCGGCCATTAGCGAATGGAAACGCGCTTGCCAAGCGGGCCGCGCGGTATTTTTCTTGTGTCGGCACGCCGCCATCCTAAATTGGCAGGATGAAAGACATGATCCCGCCTTCCGGCGCCAGCCACATCTTCGGCGCCGGCGTAACCGTTCCCCCCATCGTACATGCGCGCTTCAGCATCGGCGACGTGGTGAAACACCGGATGTTCGGCTTTCGCGGCGTCGTGTTCGACGTCGATCCCGTCTTCGCCAACAGCGAGGAATGGTATGACGCCATTCCCGAAGGCGCGCGGCCGGACAAGGACCAGCCCTTTTATCACCTGCTCGCGGAAAATGGTGAGTCCAGCTATGTCGCCTATGTCAGCCAGCAGAACCTGATGGCCGATGACAGTGACGAACCCGTCGATCATCCTGCCATTACCGGCCTGTTTGGCGATTATATGGATGGCAAGTACCGGTTGCGCCGGCTGCACCGTCATTAAGCGGCGGGTCGGCTTGGCGGCCGCGCTCGTGCTGGCCTGTTCGGGGCCGGCCGGCGTCGGCGCGTCTGCCGCGACCCCTGCCCGGCCCCCCAATGCCGACCCGGCCTTTCCCTTCTCCAATGAGATAGAGGCTTTTGCCAAGGCCGACGCTGCTGACCCTCCGATAAGAGACGCTACCCTGTTTCTCGGCAGCTCGAGTATCCGCCTGTGGGACATCGCCGGCAGTTTCAGAGGCATCGGCACGGTCAATCGCGGCTTCGGCGGAGCGACCACGCCGCATATGCTGCATTATTACGAGCGCCTGCTGCCGCCGGTCCCGCCCCGAGCAGTCGTCGTCTATGTCGGTGAGAATGACCTTGCCGCCGGCGCGAGCCCGGAGCGCGTCGCCCGCGACGTGACGACGTTGCTCGGCCGCCTCCGCGCGGACTACCCCCGCGCCCACATCGCCTATCTGTGCTTGAAGCCCAGTCCGATCCGCTGGACGCTCTGGCCCCGGATGCAGATGGTCAACAGGCTCGTCGAGCGTCATGCGGCTTCCCGGCGCATCTCTTACCTCGACGGCGGCCGCGTCTTGCTTGCGCCGGATGGACTGCCCGACGCCTCGCTGTTTCGAGCCGATGGGCTGCACATGAACGCGCGTGGCTATGAGCGCTGGACGAGATTGGTGAACCAATGGCTGGACGGCCTGCCCCGGTCCAGCGATCGCCGGACGAGCTAAGTGCCGGCACTTTCCGATTGATCCACACCCAAGCAACATTATTACCAGCCGTTAGGCAGGCGGAAAAATCGAGGGGAGTCGCAGTGACAACGGACAAGGCAGCAGGCGCAGGCATGGCCGAACTGACGCTGCGGGGCGTCATTCTGGGCGCACTCATCACGCTCGTCTTCACCGCCGCCAATGTCTATCTCGGCTTGAAGATCGGCCTTACCTTCGCAACCTCGATCCCGGCAGCTGTCATCTCCATGGCAGTGCTTCGGCTCTTTTCCACCGGCACGATCCTCGAAAACAATATCGTCCAGACCATCGCGTCGGCCGCAGGCACGCTGTCCGCGATCATCTTCGTGCTGCCCGGCCTTGTCATCATCGGCTGGTGGCAGGGTTTCCCCTACTGGCTGTCGGCCTTCACGATTGCGCTGGGCGGCATATTGGGCGTCATGTATTCGGTGCCGCTGCGCCGCGCGCTCGTGACCGGCTCCGACCTCCCCTACCCCGAAGGCGTGGCTGCTGCCGAGGTGCTGAAGGTCGGCGCGGGATCGCGCGAGGGGCTGGAGGAAAACAAGCGCGGGCTGGCCGCGATCGTCGCCAGCGCGGTGGCCGCCGCATCCTTCTCCATCGTAGCCAAGACCAGGCTGATCGCGGAGGAAGCCGCAACCTTCTTCAAGTTCGGCGCGGGCGCAACGTCTGTATCGACCAGCTTTTCCATGGCGCTGATCGGCGTCGGACATCTCGTCGGCCTGTCGGTCGGTGTCGCCATGTTCGTCGGCCTGCTCATCAGCTGGGCGGGCCTCGTCCCCTATCTCACTGCGCCGCTGCCCGCGGGAGCGGAACTGTCGGAGATCGTTGGCACCGCTTTCCGCATGAAGGCGCGTTTCATCGGCGCGGGCACGATCGGCGTCGCCGCCATCTGGACTTTGCTCAAGATACTGGGTCCAATCGTCAGCGGCATCCGGTCGGCGCTCGTGGCCAACGCCGCGCGCAAGTCCGGCAATGCCGCCAGCCTGGACATCACGGAGCGCGACCTCCCCATCTCCATCGTCGGAGGCACCATTCTCGCCGCGCTGCTGCCGATCGGCGTGCTGCTGTGGGTGTTCGCGCAAGGAGGCCCGATCGCGGCCAACCCGGTTCCCGTCATCGGCCTGACGCTCGCCTATGTGCTGGTGGCCGGCATCGTCATCGCGTCGGTGTGCGGCTATATGGCCGGCCTCATCGGTGCGTCGAACAGCCCGATTTCCGGCGTCGGCATCCTGGCGGTGCTGGGCGCGTCGCTACTGCTCGCCGCGATTTACGGAGCGGGCGGCGACCCCGGGCAGACGCAGGCGCTCATCGCCTACGCGCTGTTCACCACGGCCATCATCTTCGGCATCGCGACCATCTCCAACGACAATCTTCAGGATCTCAAGACCGGTCAGCTCGTCGGCGCGACCCCTTGGAAGCAGCAGGTGGCGCTGGTGCTGGGCGTCGTATTCGGCGCGCTCGTCATCCCGCCCGTGCTCGACCTGCTGAACAGCGCGTTCGGATTTGCCGGCGCAAGCGGCGCGGGCGCTAACGCGCTCCCTGCTCCGCAGGCCGCGCTCATCTCCGCGCTGGCGAAGGGCGTGCTCGGCGGCGATCTCGACTGGAACCTCATCGGCATAGGCGCGGGCATCGGCGTCGTGGTCATTGCTATCGACGAGATGCTTGGCCGGGCCGGCAAGCTGCGCCTGCCGCCGCTCGCCGTCGGCATGGGCATCTACCTGCCGATGGCCCTGACGCTGCTGATCCCGGTCGGCGCGCTGATCGGCCATCTCTACAATCGCTGGGCGCTGCGTCAGTCGAACCCGGAGTTCGCGGAGCGGATGGGCGTGCTGATGGCCACCGGCTTCATCGTCGGGGAAAGCCTGTTCGGCGTCGCCTTCGCCGGCATTGTCGCGGGCACCGATAGCGACGCGCCGCTCGCGCTGGTGGGCGAAAGCCACTGGGCGGTGCCGCTTTCGATCCTGCTGTTCGCCGCCGTGATAGCGGGCCTCTATGCCCGGCTGCGCCGCTGGGCGAGCAGCCCCCTGTCCTAAAGGGAAGCGGAAAATCACCGCATTTTATGCGCTTGATGACGATGCGGGGATAAGATGAGGAGCATGATGGACGAGCAGGACACCCGCATCAGTCTCAGCGACGACGCGGCGATCGAGTACTGGACGGCACGGTTGGGCGTATCGCGCGAAGAGCTTGAAGAGGCGGTGGACACCGTGGGCGACAGCATCGCAGCGGTCAGCGCCTATCTGAACGTCCAAAGCCCACGCAGCGCGGGATAGTTCGCCGCACCCGCGCGTTCCTGTCTGGATCAGACCAGGAGTGCGTCATGACCAACGAACCAACCCGCCCATCAGCATCGCAGGAGCCGGCTGAAGGCAGTCCCAATATCCCACCGCCGGAACAGGGATCGCCCGGTAGCGAAAGCGACCATGTAAGCGACGATCAGGCAGAAGCGGTCGAACGGGGCCACGGCCCGGACGCCAATCCGCTTGCCCCGCCCACCAATACGCAGGCAGGCAGCTAGGTGGCGGCGTCGCAGTTGCCGCCGGTGCCCCATGATCTCCGCCGCGTCACGCTGGATGACCCTGTGGCCGCTGAATATTGGAGCAATCGCCTCGACACAGCGGCTGACAGGCTCGCCGAGGCAGTGGATGCGGTCGGAGATGATGTGGACGCGGTCCGCGCGTGGCTCGCGGAACGACGCTGAACGAAGAAAGGGGCTGAGCATCGGCCCAGCCCCTTTCCTTACAATCGCGCGATGAGCATCAGAAGTTGAAGCGGATACCGCCGGTATAGCGGCGGCCGAACCGCTCCCACTCGATCGTCTGGTTGGTGATGCTGCTGGTCGGGGTGCCGGCCGCCGTCAGCAGGCTGGCGGGGTCCGCGAAGCGACGGCCCGGATTGTTCAGCAGGTTCGACGCATCGAAATAGATTTCGAAGTTCGGCGTGATCGCATAGCGAGCGGAGAAATCCAGTTCGTCGTCCGACGCCCAGTAGGTGTCGCCGCCATCCGTCAGCGTACCTACGCTGTCCAGCCACTTGCTGCGGTTCTGATATTGCAGGCGCAGCGACAGGCCGTATTTCTCATAATAGCCGCCGATATTGTACACAAAGTCCGACGTGCCCGGCAGGCGCATCTTGCGACCGCCAATATCGACCTTGCTGTCATTGAGCGTTACGTTGGCCGACACGCCGAAGCCGCCGAGGAAGTCGGGCAGGCCGAGCGTCTCGGTCCACGGTTCCAGCTGCAACTGCGCGGCTGCTTCCATGCCGAACAGACGGCCGGTGCCACCATTCACCAGACCGCTGAAGACATAGCCCGACCGGTCGCGGCCATTGCTGTTGAGCGCTGCGGACCCGAAAGTCCGCGAGGAGCTGTAGAGCACGTCCTCGATCTTCTTGTAGAAAGTGCCGACCATCAGATAGCCCTGCGGCTGCACATACCATTCGAAATAGGCATCGACGCCATAAGCGCGTTCGGGCCGGATCGACGGATTGCCGCCGGAGATGGTTTCATTGGTGTCGTTGATGACGACGTTGGGGCGCAGCTGGTCATAGTCGGCCCGCGCCGCGCCGCTGTTGAACGACAGACGCAGCTTCTTGCTGTCGTCGATATTGTAATTGACGTGCAGGCTGGGGAAGGCGAGCGTCTGGCTGGCTTCGGCGACGATCAGGCCGGTGGTCGCGCCGATGGTGCCGATCGCGCGGCCCTCATTCTTGATATGCTCGACCCGCACGCCGCCGACCACGGTGCCCCAATCATAGCGGAAGGTGCCCATCAGGAATCCGGCGAACACTTCTTCGCGCACATTATAGTTGTTGCCGGTGACCGGCGCGAAGGCATAAGCCTTGCGCGCGGCAGCGGAGGCGGCCTCCATCTTGGCGATGTCGAAATAGCGGAAGGTATAGCCCATCGGCAGCGCGCCGAGGAACTTCTGGTCGGTCGAGAACTGGGTATAGTCGGTCCCCAGGATTGTCGCGGCCTGCGTGGCGTTCAGCGCGATCTGCCGCTCGTCGGCGATCTTGTTGCGGCGGTCATACTGGAAGCCCGCCTTGAGCGTCGCATTGTCCAGTTCCCGCGCCAGCACGACGCGGCCGGTATAGGCCTTGGTCGTGTCCACCGCGTCCAGCACGGTGAAGCTCGTCGGCGTCTTGGCGAAGCTGTCGACCGCCGTCACCCGGTCGCCTGCCGTGTAGCGGGTCGCCGCGCCCGTGCCGGTCACGATGGTGCGATACAGCGCAAGGCTGGAGACATTGGGATTGGTGAAATCATAGGCGACGGTCGGGCGCAGGTTGGGCGGGCTGGGGCTTTCCCAGCCGATTTCGCCCACCACCGAACGGTCGTCCTTGGATTCGGTGTAGTTGCCGACCCAGCTCAGCTTCCAGCCGTCGGCGAATTCGTGGCTGCCCTCCAGCGTATTGGTGAAGACCGACTGCCGATAGGCGCGCAGGGTCGAACGCTGGCGGATGTCGATGCCGTAGATAATGCCCTTCTGCGGGGTGTTGCCGGCGCAGATGTCGGCATAGCCCGACTGGAGATTGGCCGTGCTGGTGGTGCAGGCGGCGGTACCGCTGACGAGGTTGGACTCCTTGTCGTCCAGATCGAAGCGGTAATTGTCGCGCGCTTCGTCGTCGGTGAAGATGGTGTAGATCGACCGGGCGGAGATCATGTTGTTCTCGTCCGGCTTCCAGTCCACCCGGCCCGACACCGACCAGTTCTTGCGGGTCAGGCGGTAGAGCTTGTTCTCGGTCTCATGCACCCAGAATCGGGTGCTATTACCGGGCCGGCGGTCGCCCGTCGTCACACCGTTACCGACACGCTCATAGTCGTTCTCGAAATTATCGGTCACCATGTTGCGTTCGTAATAGCTGCCCGACAGCAGCACGCCGATTTCGCCGATACCGGTGTCGAAGCGGTTCGACACGACCAGATTGCCTTCATATTCCTTGCGATCGCCCAGTTCCGCCAAGCCGCCGCCGGCCTTGCCCGCGACATGGAAGCCATCATAGTCGAAGGCCGAACGGGTGATGACGTTGACATTGCCGGCGACCGTTTCGCCCGGCATGTCGGGCGTCACCGCCTTCGACACGATAATCTTGCCGGCGATGGCGGACGGGATGGAATCGAAACGGGCGTCGCGACCTTCCGGGCTGACGACGTTGATGCCGTCGAACGACAACGTGGTCCAGGTCTTGGGCGCGCCGCGCAGGTTGATGTAGCGGGCCTGCCCCTGATCACGCTCGACGCTGATGCCGGGCAGGCGGCTCGCGGCCTGCGCGATATTCTGGTCGGGCAGGCGACCCACCGAGTCCGACGCGGCAACAGCGACAAGCGAGTCCGAATTCTTCTGGATTTGCAGCGCAGCGGCTTCGGATTCGGCGATCGGGCGCGTGCCGGTCACGACGATGGCATCGGCCTCTTCCTCGGCCGGCGCCTGCGCATACACGATGGGCGCGGGCGCGGCGCTGGCGGCGAGCAGGCACAGCATCAGGTGACGGCGATTGCGCCGCGTGAACGTCATGGTCATGGATTTCCCCCGTGTGGAACGCGCTTGCTACGCGGTTGACGGGGCCTCTAGGGTCGTCGGCTTACACGGCCATGACCCTTCCATGTCAGTTTGATGTCGTTCTTCGCGGGATTTGTGACGATCGTTTCACGGTGATGTCATCATGCCGTCATCCGGTCTCGCCAGCAGGGCCGCGCCATCAACCCGGGGGCTTATCCATGAAGACGATCTCATCTCTGGCCGCGCTGTCGGCTTCCTGTCTGGCGCTCGCCGCCTGTGCAGCGAGCGAACGAGAGGTGCCGGTGGCGGTGCGGATCGCCAATGCCACCCCTGCCGTTTCCGTGACCGCGCGCGGTGAGACGACGCCGGTCGGCACGCCCAATGCCGACGCGGCGGACGATCCGGCCATCTGGCGCAACGCCGCCGATCCGGCGCGCAGCCTGATCGTGGGGACCGACAAGAAGGCCGGTCTGTATGTTTACGGTCTCGATGGCAAGACGCGCGATTTCCTGGACGCCGGCCGGGTGAACAATGTCGATCTCAAGGACGGCATCACCATCAATGGCGCGCCGGGCATTCTGGTCGCGGCGTCCGACCGCAACGATGTCGCCCATGCCAGGGTCGCGCTGTTCCGTCTCGATCCCGCGAGCGCGAAATTGACCGCGCTGGGCACGCTGGATGGCGGCGCAGGTGAAGCCTATGGCATCTGCATGGGCCAGGATGAGGCCGGAACGTCGGCCTTCATCGTGTTGAAGGACGGGACGATCAATCAGATGTTGATCGATGCGTCGGGCGCAGTGCCGAGCGGGCGGATCGTGCGCCGCATGAAGCTGGGCACCCAGTCGGAAGGGTGCGCGGTCGACGACCGCACCCACACCCTCTATGTCGCCGAGGAGGATGTCGGCCTGTGGCGGTTCGACGCCCGCACGACGGGAGTGACGACGCCTACGAAGATCGCGGCGGCGGATGGGAAGAACCTCGTCATGGATGCCGAGGGCGTCGCGATCGCGCCTGCGGGTGACAAGGATGGCTATGTCGTCGTGTCGAGCCAAGGGGACAATGCCTATGTCCTCTACCGCCTGTCCGATGACAGCTACGTCGGCCGCTTCCGCATCGTGGACGGGACCATCGGCGGATCGGAGGAAACCGACGGCATCGAGCTGATGCTCGGCGATTTCGGCCCGGATTATCCCGGCGGCCTCTTCATCGCGCAGGACGGGCATAACGCCGCGGCGGCGCAGAATTTCAAGCTCGTCGCCTGGGACGACATTCTGAAGGCATTGGGGCTGCCGCAATAGCAGCCCCAAACCCTTCCCGCTTACCGCTTGGCGGCGAACCAGGCGGCGAGCGGGGCTTTCAGCCGGGCGCGAGTCTCGATCCGGGTGTTGATCGAGGAGATCGCCCGATCGACCACCTTGCGCGATTCCGGCGTCAGATACTGGGTGGCGTAGGCGTCCAGCTTCGCCGCCATCGCCGGATCGGCGGAGCTGCCGCCGAGGCGGGCGAGCGCCTGGCTGCGCGCCGACACGTCGATCAACGCCTCATATTGCGCGCGGTGCGCCAGCACATAATCGACCGCCAGCATCGGATGCTCATATCCCACGGCGCTGATGATCGCGGCGCTGGTGGTCTTGCCCGGCTCGTCGGTGAGCGCGAGGTCGAGCGCCTGGGCGGCGAGCTTCTGGTCCTTCGCCCCGCCGAGCAGCGCATAGGTGCTGCTCTTTTCAAGGTCGGTCTTGGCGCCGCGCGCCATGGCGCGCAGCTTGTCCCAGGTCGCCTGATCGGCATTCTTGGCGATGATCGCGAGCCAGGTGTTGCGCAGCGGCCCATCGAGCAGCGCGGGCTGCGCGAAGCGGCGGTTGGCCTCCGCCACCACCGCCTTGTCGCCCATGTCGCCGAGCGTTGCGACCAGCGACTGGCGCAGCACCGGCACCTGCGGGCCTTCGCCGGCTCTGGCGTCATAGCCGATCTGCGCCAGCACCGGGCTGAGCTTGCGTGACGTATAGGCCAGCACCCGGCCCTGCGCGGCGGGATCGCTTTCCAGCATGTCGTAGGCGCTGTTGAGATAGCCGGGCACCTCGGCCATCACCGCCGGGGTGGCCGACGCCGGCACCGCGTCGATCACGTCGAGCGCCAGCCCCATCGGCTGGTAGCCGCCAAGGCCGAGCTGGAAATTGTCCGCCAGCAGGCCGGTCTGGTCGATGCTGGCAAGGCGGGTGAAGTCCTTGGCCAGCGCCTTGACGTTCGCTTGCGGATAGAGCGAGCGGTAATAGCCGGTCTGCCCCGCGTTGACGACATAGGCGCCGCAGCCCGGCAGCGTCATCTGCCCCTTGCCACCGGTCAGGATCAGCCGCTGCGCCTCTCCGCCGATCGTCTGCGCCTTCACCGGCACGTTCCAGCTCAGGGGCGCCTTGTCCTTGCGGTCGCGGCTGAATTCGCCCTGGGTCAGGGTCAGGACGGTCTGGCCGCCCTGGCACTGCGCGCTTTCCACCTTGACCAGCGGGATGCCGGGCTTGCTGGTGAAGTCATGGGCGATGCTGACCAGCCCCTTCGCGCCCGCACCCTCGACCGCTTTCCACAGGTCGTCGGTGACGGTGTTGCCGTAGGCATGGGCCTTCATGTAGGACTGGATGCCGGCCTTCCACACATCCTCACCGGAATAGCCTTCGAGCATGGTGATGACCGCTTCGCCCTTCTGGTAGGTGATGGCGTCGAACGCCTGGTTCACCTGATCGACGGTGGTGATCTTCTGCACGACCGGGTGGGTGGTGGCGAGCGAATCGAGGCTCATCGCCGCCTCGCGCCCGTCCACGCGGGTCAGCAGCATTTCCCAGCCGGGTTGCAGCTTGTCCGTCACCTTGGTCGCCATCCAGCTGGCGAAGCCTTCATTGAGCCACAGATCGTCCCACCAGGCCATGGTGACGAGATCGCCGAACCACTGGTGCGCCATTTCATGCGCCACGGTCTCGTAGATGCGGCGCTTGGTCGCTTCGGAGGTGAAGCGCGGATCGACCAGCAGGGCGCGCTCGAAGGTGAAGATCGCGCCCCAATTCTCCATCGCGCTGAAGAACTGGCTCTGGCCGGGACCGGCGACATTGTCGAGCTTGGGCAGCGGATAGGGCACGCCGAAATAGTCGTTATACCAGGGCAGGATGCTGGCGGACGCATCGAGCGCCAGTTGCGCCTTCCCCGTATTGCCCTTGCCGGTGATGACGCCGACTTCGGTGTTGCCGGCCATCTTCGTGGCGCGGTCCAGTTCGCCCAGGCCGAAGAAGAGCAGGTAGGACGACATTTTTGGGGACGTGCCGAAGGTCACGCGCGTCTTGCCGCCGCCAAGGTCGGTCGAGGATTTGACCGGCATGTTGCCGACCGCCATCTGGCCGGTAGGCACGACAGCGCTGAGGTCGAAGGTCGCCTTGTAGCTCGGCTCGTCGAAGCTGGGGACGAACCGGCGGGCGTCGGGCGCTTCGAACTGGGTGAAGAGGGCGCGCTTCGCCGCCCCCGCATTGTCGGTATAGTCGAGCGCGAAGAGGCCGTTCGCCTGGGTGTTGATGACGCCGGCATAGACGACATCGAGGCGATACCGGCCGGGCGCGACCGGCTTGCCGAAATCGAAGGTCACGGTCTGGGCGTCGGCATCGACCTTGGCCGTGCCCTTGATCGGCTTGCCCTTCGCGGGCGTCAGGCTGACCGATGCGACGGTAAGATCGGCGGCGTTGAGCACCAGCGTGGGCAGGCTGGTGGACACGGTCAGGTCGATCGCCGCCTTGCCGCTGAATTTGAGGTTGGCGGCGTCGGGCGTCACTTCGATGGCGTAGTGGCTGGGCGCGGCACCGCGCGGCAACTGGGTGGTGATGCCGGCGGCAGGCCCAGCAGGGGCAGCGGGCTGGGCAAGCGCGGGGGCGGCGAGCGCCAGCGGGGCGGCTGCGATCAGCAGCGGCAGGATCTTGGACAGGGACATAGGTGTGACAGGCTCCGACACGTCTGGATGGCGCGGCGATACAGTATCTCGCGCCCGATGAACGCGGGATCGACCGTTTCGCTGCATCGGTCAAGCGATGGGTGGCCATGCAGATGTCGATGATCGAAGGGGACCGAAAAGCCGCCAGGGCGAAGTTCACACCATGGGCGCAGGATTTTGACGGAAAACATGGGTTTTCACGGCCAGACGCGCCCCTGACGCCCGCCCGACGCGCGGCATAGGCGTCACCGACGCGCCCCTTCCTACAGGCGTTGTGCGCTATGTCCGGGCTGTGCGCCATGCTGTCCATCCTGCCAGCATGGCCGCGCGCGCGGGAATAGGACAGACCTCAGCCGCGGCCGCGATAGCCCGGCACGTCCTGCGGCGGGAGCCAGAGGCCCGCCGGCGGCTCGCCCGATTGCCAGAACACGTCGATCGGGATGCCGCCGCGCGGATACCAATAGCCGCCGATGCGCAGCCAGAGCGGGGCCATTTCCGCAAACAGCCGCTCGCCGATGCCGACGGTGCAATCCTCGTGGAAGGCGGCATGATTGCGGAACGCACCGAGGAACAGCTTGAGCGATTTCGATTCGACGATCGTGGCGGCGGGCGCATAGTCGATCACCAGATGGGCGAAGTCGGGCTGGCCGGTCACGGGGCAGAGCGAGGTGAATTCGGGCGCGGTGAAGCGCACCAGATAGGGCTTGCCGGGCCGCGGATTGGGCACATAGTCGAGCACCGCGTCCTCGGGGCGGGCCGGCAGGGCGCTGGCCTGGCCAAGGTGCAGGGGGGCGTTGGGAAGATCGGTCATGCGGCGCATCTACGCCATCGCACGGCCGATGTCATGTCCCCGACCCGCGCCGCCATTGTTCACTTGCGGTTCAGCGCATCTTGTGCCTTGGCTTGGGCGTCATGGGGTCGATGTCTCGTTCGCTGATCGTTGCTGTGCCGCTGCTGCTGGCCACGCCTGCCCTTGCGCAGGAGGCGGATGCGCCCGCGCCGACCTTCTCGCTGCCGCCGGCGGGCGGCGCGCCCGCGCAGAACCCGACGCGGCAGGGGCCGGAACTGGACGTCTATCGCGACACGACGCCGCGTGCGGCGCCGCCGGTGGTCGCGCCCACGGTGACGCCGACGCCTGCGCCGGTGCAGGCCGCTCCGCCGCAGGCTGCGCCGTCGGAGGCGCAAGGCCGGCCGGTCGAGACGCGGGAGACGCCGACGCGCGACGGGGACGGACCGGCGCGGCGGGAGGCGCAGGCCGCTGACCGGACGCCCGCCGCCGCGCCTTCGGCGGAAAGCGCCTCAGCCGATGGGCCGGGCGCATCGACCGCTCCTGCCGTTGCGCCGGCAGCGCCAGCGTCCGCCGATACGGCCGAGCCGGCGGCCCCCGCGCCCGCCCAGGCACCTGCCCCTGCCGCAGAGTCGGACCCTGTATGGCCCTGGATCATGGGCGGGTTGCTCGCGCTGGCGGCGCTGGCGGGCGCTTTCTGGCTGCGGTCGCGCCGGGTGGCGGAGCGTGTCGAGGCGCCGCCGGTCGCGGCGGCGGATCGCCCTGCTCCGGCCCCCGCCCCGGCTCCGCTCCGGCCCACTACGCCTGTTTCGGTCCCGCCAGCGGCGGACGCGCCGGCCGCCGAGCGTCCCTGGCTCGACATGGACCTGTTCGTGGCGCAGGCGCGCTTTTCGCTGATGGGGGTGACGATCGCCTATCGGCTGACGCTGCACAATCGCGGCGAGGCGGCGGCGCGCGACGTGATGGTGCGCGGCATCCTCGGCAATGCCGGCGCGCAGCAGCAGGCGCTGCTCGAAGGCTTCTTCGGCGGGGCGGAAGGGCTGCCGCTGCACAGCGCGGTCGCCATCGCGCCGGGCGAGACAGTGACGCTGGCCGGCGAGCTGCGCCTGACACCCGACAGGATCGTGCCGGTGGCAATGGGCGAGCGGCAATTGCTGATCCCGCTCGCCGCGTTCGACGCCGCCTATCGCTGGGGCGCGGAGGACGCGGAGCCAGAGGGGCATGGCCGCACAGCGCGCGCCTTCATCGTGGGGCAGGAGCAGGAGCCGCCGGCCGACCGGCTCGCGCCGCTGCGCCTCGACCAGGGGCCGCGCCAGTATCGGCGGCCGGCCGCACGGGCGGCGGCGGAGCTGACGCCGGCATAGTGATCCGAAAACCATTGATAAGCGCGCCTTTCGGGAGCAGTCGGGAAACGGAAACGGCGCGCCACCCGCTTATGGGCTTCGCTCGAAGCGAACGGAGGGGGATGGTGGAACAGACAGGGACACACCGCGCATGAGCATCTTCATTTCGACCGGGCAGCTGGCGGCGCAGATCGGCGCGCCCGGGCTCGTCATCCTCGACGCGACGCTGTTCCTGCCGGGGACGCCGCGCGACGCGCGGGGGGAGTTTGAGGCGGCGCATATCCCCGGCGCAGCGTTTATGGACCTGCCGACGCTCGCCGATCCCGACGATCCGGTGCCGGGGCAATTGCCGCCGGACGCGCTGATGACGCAACGCGCGCAGGCGCTTGGCATCAACGCGGACAGCCATATCGTGGTCTATGACAACAGCCCCACCCACAGCGCGGCGCGCGGCTGGTGGATGATGCGGGTCTATGGCCTCGGCGCGTCGGCGGCGATCCTGGACGGCGGGATGGTTAAATGGCTGGCGGAGGGGCGACCGACGGAGAGCGGCGCGGCAAGCCCCGCCCCCGGCAATGCCGTCGCCCTGCTCGACCGGACGCAGGTGCGGAGCAAGGCGGACATCCTCGCCAATCTGGAGAGCGGCGCGGCGCAGATGCTCGACGCGCGGGGCGCGGGGCGCTTCACCGGCGCGGAGGCCGAACCGCGCCCCGGCATGGCGTCGGGCCATATCCCCGGTTCGCGCAACATTCCCTCCGCCAGCCTGTTCAATGCCGACAACAGCATGAAATCCGGCGAGGAATTGCGCCGGCTCTTCCTGGACGCGGGCGCCGATTTCGACCGGCCCGTCATCACCACCTGCGGCAGCGGAGTGACGGCGGCGATCCTGCTGGCGGGGCTGGAAAGCCTCGGCAAGACCGACGTGGCGCTCTATGACGGCAGCTGGTCGGAATGGGGGTTCGATCCCGAGACACCGAAAGCGACAGGTGCGGCGTGAGTGAGAAGGATGGCCGGAAGCCGCTGACCCGCCTGGCGCAGGCCGGGCGCAGGGCGGAATGGACCGGGATGCCGGGCCAGCCCGGCGGCATCGTCAGCCCGCCGGTGTGGCGCGCCTCCACCATCCTCTACGACGATGTCGCGCATCTGCGGCAGGCGGCCGGGCGCAGCACGCATGAGCGGCTGTTCTACGGGCGCAAGGGGACGCCGACCGCCTGGAGCCTTGCCGACGCGCTGACCGAAATGGAGCCGGGGGCGGAAGGGACGATGCTCTATCCCTCCGGCGTGGCGGCGATCGGCTGCGCGCTGATGGCGGTGCTGCGGCCGGGCGACCGGCTGCTGATGGTGGACAGCGCCTATGACCCGACACGCAACTTCTGCGAACAGGTGCTGCGGCCCTTCGGCGTCGAGACGATCTACTATGATCCCAATAGTGTCTCACTCGATGTCCATCTCGAAAGCGGGCCGGTGCGCGCGCTGTTCCTCGAAAGCCCCGGCAGCCTGACCTTCGAGGTGCAAGACGTGCCGGCGCTGACCGGCTGGGCGAAGGCGAACGGCGTCGTCACGCTGATGGACAATACATGGGCGACGCCGCTCTATTTTCCGGCGCTTGGCCATGGCGTCGACATCTCGATCCTCGCCTGCACCAAATATATCGTCGGCCATTCGGACGTGATGATGGGCAGCGCCACCGCGAACGCCGACTGGTTCGGAAAGCTGCGCCAGACCGCCTATCTGTTCGGGCAGATGGTCAGTCCCGACGACGCCTGGCTGGCGTCACGAGGATTACGCACGCTCGGCGTACGGCTGGCCCAACATCAGGAGAGCGCCCTGGCGGTGGCGCGATGGCTGAAGGCGCAACCGGAGGTGACGCGGGTGCTGCATCCCGCGCTGCCCGATTGTCCGGGGCATGAGTTGTGGGCGCGGGATTTCGGCGGGTCGAGCGGCCTGTTCACCTTCATCCTAAACGGCGGGGACGAGGTGGCGCGGGCGACCTTGATCGACGGCCTCGCCCATTTCGGCGTCGGCTATAGCTGGGGCGGGTTCGAGAGCCTGGCCCTGCCGGTCGATCCGGCGCGATACCGCAGCGCGACGACATGGAATGCGGAGGGGCCGGCGGTGCGGCTGCATGTCGGCCTGGAGGATCCTGCCGACCTGATCGCCGACCTGGAAGCGGGGCTGGCGCGGTTCCGGGCGGTGCGCGATGGGGGTCGCGCCTGACGCCCCGACCGTCTATAGGAACGCGATGCCGCCTGTCGCCCTGCTGCTGATCTTCCTCGCCACCATCGCCGCGATGGAGGGATTCGCCTATGTCATGCACCGCTGGGTGATGCACGGGCCGGGATGGTTCCTCCATGCGAGCCACCACCGCCCTCGCAAGGGCAACTGGGAAGCGAACGACCTCTATTTCGTGATCTTCGCCCTGCCCTCCATCCTGTTGCTGCTGGGCGGGGTGCAATGGGGCTGGGGCGGATGGGCGACGGCGGTGGGCGCGGGCATCGCGGCCTATGGCGCCATTTATCTCGGCTTCCACGACATCATCGTGCACCAGCGGGTGAAGAACCGCTATGTCGCCCGGTCCGCCTATATGAAGCGGATCGTGCAGGCGCATCGCCTCCACCATGCGGTGGAGACGAAGGAAGGGACGGTGAGCTTCGGTTTTCTGGTCGCGCCGCATCCGACCGCGCTCAAGCAGCAGCTCGCCCGGTCGGGCGGGGGCATCCGGGCGGCGAAAGGGCGCGCTCCTGCGGAATGACGGGGCCGGCGGAATAGCGGGGTTGGAATCGGGCGCGCCGCCGCCATATCGGGCTGCGCCCCCTTCCCACGTCAGGAGCTTCCATGTCCGCCACCCGCAGCGAAAGTGACAGCATCGGCGCGATCGACGTGCCGGCCGACGCCTATTGGGGGGCGCAGACGCAGCGCAGCATCGAGAATTTCCCCTTCGGCGCGACCGAGCGGATGCCGATCGGCCTCGTCCGCGCGCTCGCCATCGTCAAGCAGGCGGCGGCGCGGGTGAACCGGCGGCATGGCCTGCCCGCCGACATCGCCGACGCGATCGAGGCGGCGGCGGCGGAGGTGGTCGGAGGCAAGCATGACGACCAGTTTCCGCTGGTCATCTGGCAGACGGGCAGCGGCACCCAGTCGAACATGAACGTCAACGAGGTGATCGCCGGCCGCGCCAACGAAATGCTGACCGGCACGCGGGGCGGCAAGACGCCGGTCCACCCCAACGATCATGTCAATATGAGCCAGTCGTCCAACGACAGCTTCCCCACCGCTATGCATGTCGCGGCCGCGCTGGCCGCGACCCGCGACCTGCTGCCGGCGCTGGAGCGGCTGGAGGGCGCGCTGCTCGCGAAGGCGAAGGCGTGGGGACAGATCGTGAAGATCGGCCGCACCCATTTGCAGGACGCGACGCCGCTGACGCTGGGGCAGGAATTTTCCGGCTATTATGCGCAGATCCGCCTGGCGCGCACCCGCACCATGCCGCTGGTGGAGCATGGCCTGTCGAAGCTGGCGCAGGGCGGCACGGCGGTCGGCACCGGTCTCAACACGCCGCCTGGCTTTGCGGAGGATGTCGCGGCTGAGGTCGCGGCGCTGACCGGCTTCCCCTTCGAGACCGCGCCCAACAAGTTCGAGGCGCTGGCCAGCCATGACACGCTGGTCGATTTTTCCGGGCGGCTGAACAGCATCGCGGTCGCGCTGACGAAGATCGCGAACGACATCCGGCTGCTCGGGTCCGGCCCGCGATCGGGGCTGGGCGAACTGGACCTGCCGGCCAACGAGCCGGGCAGTTCGATCATGCCGGGCAAGGTCAACCCGACGCAATGCGAGATGCTGACCATGGTCGCCGCGCAGGTGATCGGCAATCATCAGACGGTGACGGTGGGGGGCATGCAGGGGCATATGGAGCTGAATGTGTTCAAGCCGCTGATCGGGGCGGCGGTGCTGCGTTCCATCCACCTGCTGAGCGTCGGCATGGAGAGCTTTGCCGAGCGCTGCGTCGAGGGATTGCAGGCGAATGAGGGGCGGATCGCCGAACTGGTCGATCGCTCGCTGATGCTGGTGACGGCGCTCGCGCCCGAGATCGGTTACGACAATGCCGCCGCCATCGCCAAGCACGCGCACAAGCATGGGCTGACGCTGCGGGAAGCGGGGCTGGCGCTCGGCCTTGTCGACGATGCGACGTTCGACCGGCTGGTGCGGCCGGAAAATATGGTCTGAACTGGCGGAACCGGCGGGGCTGCGATACATTAACCCCATATGAAGAAAAAGAGCATCCTGCCCGACGCGCCGCTGGTGACGATCCGCCCGCCCAAGAAGGCCGGGCTGCTGCGGAAGGCCGCGCGCCTTGGGGCGACGGTGGTCGCCGCGCGGGTCGCGGCCGGGACCGGCAAGAAGGGCGTGTTCGGCATCCTCGCCGGCGCGGGCGCGAAGCGGCTCATCATGCGCTATCCGGCCGGCGCGCTGTTCGTGACCGGCGCTTACCTCGCGGGCAAGGTCTATGAAGGCAAGCGCGAGGCGCAGCGCCGGAAGACGCAGCGGCTGCTGACGGATCAGAGCGGGACCAGCGACGTGGCGGACGGCGACGTCATCCCGATCGAAAGCGCGCGCAAGCCCGACGCAGCCTAAAGCGCCGCCTGCCAGTCGCGGATCGCCTGCACCGGCCACGTCAGCATCAGGATGTTGAGCGTCAGATTGTCGCGGATCACCGCCAGCGCCAGCAGTTCGAGCGCAAGGCCGAGGGCGATGCTTGCCCAGGGCGGAAGGCGTGACGCGACGAGGAAGCCCAGCGTCATCATGCCGATGTCGCTCATGGAATTGAGCACCGAATCGCCCGAATAGCCGAGCGCGATCGTCGCCGTGCGGTAGCGGTCGATGATGAAGGGCGAGTTTTCCAGCAGTTCCCACGCCGATTCGACCGCGACCGCCGCCGCCAGCCGCACGCCCGCCGGCCGTCGGCGCAGCAGCCAGCGCGCAGCCGCGTAGAAGAGCAGGCCGTGGACGATATGGCTGAGGCTGTACCAGTCGGCGACATGCTGGCTGTTGCCGCTGTCGAGCGCGCCGTGCCACAGATCGACATGGCCGCAGGTGCAGATGGGCGGGCGGCCCATCAGGAGGAGCAGCACCCCCGCCGCCACGGCGATCAGCGCGCCGAGCATATAGCCCCGCCGGTTGAGACGCCTTGTCCGTCGCGTCATGCGCCGTTGCCCCCTGCCCCCTTGCAAAATCGCCGCCTGCGCGGCACTAGCGGCCATGGCCGACAGCATCCCCAACCAGACGCCCGATTTCAAGCGCCGGGGCGTCCTTTTCGTTCTTTCCTCGCCATCGGGCGCGGGCAAGTCCACGATTGCGCGCAAGCTGCTCGCCGCCGAGCCGGACCTGTCCATGTCGGTGTCCGCCACCACCCGGCCGATGCGGCCCGGTGAAGTCGACGGCAAGGATTATCATTTCGTCGGCCTGGACGAATTCCGCCGGATGACGGCGGACCATGAGTTTCTGGAATGGGCGCATGTGTTCGGCCAGCGCTACGGCACGCCGCGCGCGCCGGTGGAAGCGATGCTGAAAAGCGGCAAGGACGTGTTGTTCGACATCGACTGGCAGGGCGCGCAGCAGCTGCACCAGATTGCCGGGGGCGATGTGGTGCGCATCTTCATCCTGCCGCCGTCGATGGAGGAGCTGGAGCGCCGGCTGCGCGGACGGGCGACCGACAGCGACGCGGTGATCGAGGGCCGGATGGCGCGCGCGGCGGGCGAGATCGCGCACTGGGACGGCTATGACTATGTGCTGTGCAACGTCGACGCGCAGGATTGTTTCGAGCGGGTGCAGACCATCCTGCACGCCGAACGGATGAAGCGCAGCCGCCAGACCGGCCTCATCGGCTTCATCCGCAAATTGAGCCGCTACCAGCAGGACGACTGACGCCCCCAACACTATGATGACTTTGCTTCGACCGGCGCCGTCATTGCGAGCGCAGCGAAGCAATCCATCTGCGCGACAATGGATTGCTTCACTGCGCCGCAATGACGATTCAGTCTGCTGTCCTCTTGCCCTAGCGGTCGAAGCCCGCCGGGTCGGCCCAGTCGGGATGGGTCCAGGCCATGGCCCGGAACAGCGTGCCCATCTGGTCGGGGGCAGTCAGGCGATGGAGCGCGGCCTTTACTTCGCCCGCGCGGGCGGGGGCGGTCGTCGCCAGCTGATCGGCGCGGGCGTGGATGCCGAGCTGGGTGAGGAACGCCCCCTGGCCCACCGCACCATGGACGCGCAGCCCCGCCTGCCGCGCCATATTGCCGAGCATGGTGAAATCGACATGGGTGGTGAGGTCGACCTCGCCCGGATCGGCGAAGGGATCGGCGAAGGCATGGCCCTTCACCGCCTGAAGCGTGTCGCCGAGCGCCGGGCCGTCATAGCCGTAATCGATCAGGATCGCCGCCCCGCCCTGCCGCGCGATCCGCTGCGCCAGCGCATAGGCGATGCCGGCCCCGACGATGGGCGATTCGATGATCGCGCCGTCCTCCGCCTCAGCGGCGATCGGCGGCAGGCCCGATTCGATGCGGCGGTATCCGGGCACGGCGAGGAAGCGGGCGTCCTCTTCGCGCTTGATGACCACGCGCTCGCGCCATTCGGCCCCGACGCGGACGCACTGGCGCACCGGCAGCGCATCGAAAAATTCGTTGGCGACGACCAGCAGCGGGCCGGCGTCCGGCAGCGTGTCGATGCTGTCATGATGGACGCTATGGGGCAGCAGCGCGCGCTGGCGACCGCGCAGCACCGGACTGGTTTCGACGAGATGGACCTTGGGCGCGAGCGCGGCGCGCTCCATCGCGCGGAGCGCGTCGGCGGCGAGCGTGCCGCGCCCCGGCCCCAGTTCGACATAGGCCGGGTCGGGACGGCGGCCCGATCGCATCCACAGGTCCGCCAGCGCGAGGCCGACAAGTTCGCCGAACATCTGGCTGATTTCCGGCGCGGTGGTAAAGTCGCCCTCGCTGCCCAAAGGGTCGCGGGTGGCGTAATAATGCTGGTTCGCTTCGCCCATATAGTGGGCGACGGAGATGGGGCCGCCCGACGCGATCTGCCGCGCCAGCCGGTCGGCCAGCGGCAGCTTGTCAGGCGACACTGCTGGTCCCGGCGACCGGCTCCACCCGCACGCGGCGGCCCTTTGCCGTGGCGATGAGGTAGAGGCCGCCGGCGATCATGGGCAGGCAGAGCCACTGGCCCATGTGCAGGCCGGTGCGGGCGGCGAACTCCATCAGCTGGGCGTCGGCTTCGCGGAAATATTCCACCCCGAAGCGGAAGACGCCATAGCCGAGCAGGAAGATGCCGACCAGTTTGCCCGGCTCGTACCGCGCCTTCGTCCGCCAGAAGGCGTAGGCGAGAATGAGGAAGAGGACGATGCCCTCCAGCGCGGCTTCGTAAAGCTGGCTGGGATGGCGGGGAAAGGGGCCGCCGGTGGGGAAGATGATGCCCCAGGGCACGTCCGTTTCCTTGCCCCAAAGCTCCCCGTTCACGAAATTGGCGAGCCGGCCGAAGAACAGGCCGAAGGGCACGACGCAGGCGACATAGTCGTGGATGCGCAGCCAGTTCAGCTTTTCCTTCCACGCCATGTAGAGGATGCCGAGCGACACGCCGACCGCTCCGCCATGGAAGGACATGCCGCCGTTCCACAGCTTGAAGATGTCGAGCGGATGCTTGAGAATCTCGGGCTGGTAGAAGAAAACATAGGCGAGCCGGCCGCCCAGGATGATGCCGAGCGTCGCGTAGAAGATCATGTCGTCGGCATGGCGGCGCGCCATCGGCGATCCGGGCTGCGCCACCAGTTTGAGGAGATACCAGTAGCCGATCAGGATGCCGGCGAGATAGGCGAGGCTGTACCATTTGAGCGTGAAGAAGCCGAGGTCGAGCGCGACCGGGTCCAGCCCCAGCTGGTCGAAGCGGATGGCGCCCGAAGCGGCGGCGGCGAGGTCCAGGATCAAGAGCGCGTCCCCTTTGGTAAGGAGTGCGGCATAGAGCAAGCCGCGCCGAAGATGAAGGGGAAGCTTTGCGCGGGGCTGTCGTGCCGCTAGGACGCGGGTGGCTGGCAGGACGGGGTATGGCGCGATGGCGGAGTGCGAGACGATTGCGGGCAGGCGGCTGCTGTTCGTGATGGCGGTGGAGGCGGAATATGGGGCACATCTGCGCGCGCGTTTCACCCCGCTGTTGACCGGCATCGGGCCGGTCGAGGCGGCGATCGCCACCGGCGTCGCCCTTGCGGAGATGGCGCGGCAGGGGGCGCTGCCCGATCTGGTGGTGAGCCTGGGGTCGGCGGGGTCGCGCACCTGCCCGCTGGGCAGCATCCATCAGATCGCCAGCGTGTCGTGGCGCGACATGGACGCCTCGCGGCTGGGCTTCACCAAGGGGGTGACGCCGCTGATCGACCATCCGGTGGACGTGCCGCTGGTGACGCCGCTGGACCTGCCGCGCGCGCGGCTATCGACCGGGGCGAATGTGGTGGGCGGGGATGCGTATGACGCCATCGACGCGGACATGGTGGACATGGAGACGTTCGCGATCGCGCGGGCGTGCGCCCGGTTCGGCGTGCCGCTGATGGGCTTGCGCGGCGTGTCGGACGGGCCGGGAGAGCTGGACCATATCGACACATGGACGCAGCTGCTGGGCCTGATCGACGAGCGGCTGGCCCACGCGGTCGATGGGCTGGCGGTGGCCCTGGCGCGGCCGGGGGCGCTGGCCGCGCGCGCCTGACGCAGGGCGTCAGTGGCCGGGGAAGGTCAGGACCGCGCGCGTCGCAATGCCCTGTTCCTCCAGCGCGGCGCGGCCGTCGAGATCGGGCAGGTCGATCGCGAACAGTGCCAGTAGTACATCAGCCCCCTGCTCCCGCAGCAGTTGCGCCGCTGCCAGAGCGGTGCCGCCGGTGGCGATCAGATCGTCGATGAGCAGCACGCGGCTTCCGACGGGCACCTGCCCCTCATGCAGTTCCAGCCGGTCGGTGCCATATTCGAGCACATAGTCGATGCCGACCGTCTTGCCCGGCAGCTTGCCGGGCTTGCGCACGGGCACGAAGCCCTTCCCCAGCGCAGCGGCGAGCGCCGCGCCCAGGATGAAGCCGCGCGCCTCCACGCCGACGATAAGGTCCGGGTCGAGCGGCCGGGCGATGTCGGCCAGTTGCGCGAGCAGTGCCGCCAAGCCCTCTCCGTTCGCCAGCAGCGTGGTGATGTCGCGGAACAGGATGCCGGGCTTGGGGAAATCGGGAACGGTGCGGACGAGGCTTGCGAGGTCCGGGCGGGCGGGATCGGGGCTGCTCATGCCGCGTGCATAGCGAAAGGGCGCGCTCCCCTCAAAAGGAAAGCGCGCCCTTTTGGGAGCCGGCTGGAAGGGCAGATCAGGCCTTCTTCTTCTTGTCCGCCCAGATATTCTGATAGGCCATATAGGCAAGCGCGGTCGCGATGGCGAGGAAGACAAGGCTAGCGACGCCGGCGCGGCGGCGATTTTCCAGCTTCGGTTCCGCCGTCCAGGTGAGGAAGGCGGCCACGTCCTGCGCCATCTGATCGACGGTCGCCCTGGTCCCGTCGCCATAGGTCACCTGACCCTCGGCCGTGAGCGGCGGCGTCATGGCGAGGTTGAGGTTCGGGAAATAGGGGTTGAAGTGCAGTCCTTCCGGCGTCTTGGCGTCGGGGAACTTCTTGAGCAGTTCCTCACCCTTTTCGTTGCGGAAGCCCTGCTGGCTACGATAGCCGGTCAGCAGCGAATAGACGTAAGCCGGGCCGTGGTGGCGCGCCTTGGTCATGAGCGAGAGGTCTGGCGGGATCGCATTGTTGTTCGCCGCCGCCGCCGCGACATTGTTCGCGAAGGGCTTGGGGAAATGGTCAGCCGGCACCGGCTCCCGGGTCGAGGCCTCGCCGGTGGCGGGATCGACGTCGGGCGTCTTGATCGCCCACTGCTTGGCGATCGCCTTCACTTCCGCCTCGTTATAGCCGAGCTGTTGCAGGTCGCGGAAAGCGACGAACTTCAGGCTGTGGCAGGCCGAGCAGACTTCCTTGAACACCTGGAACCCGCGCTGGAGCTGCTGGCGGTCATAGGTGCCGAGCGGGCCGTCGAACGAGAAGCTGACATGCTTGGGAGGCAGGTGGAATTCATGCTCCACCGTCGGCTGGGGCGGTTCGGAGACATAGGCCACCGCGCCCATCAGGAAGGAGACGAAGAGCCAGCCGGCAAAGAAGAGGCCGACGAGAAATGCGCCGATGCGAACCATTTGTCTGTCCCCCTTTAGCCGGCGTTCGACGGCTGAGGATCGGCGCCCATGCCGGGCAGCGCGTCCTGTTCGCCCTGTATATTGTGGCGGTTGAGCACCGATTCCGTGATCGATCCGGGCAGCGGCAGCGGCTTTTCAAAGCGCGAGATGAGCGGCAGGATGATGAGGAAGTGCGCGAAATAATAGGCCGCGGCGACCTGAGAGATCATGACATAGGGTTCTTCCGCCGGCGCGCCGCCGCACCAGCCCAGGATCAGCACGTCGATGACGAGAATCCAGAAGAACTTCTTGAAGGTCGGACGGTAATTGCCCGAGCGAACCGGCGAGGTGTCGAGCCAGGGCAGGAAGAAGAGCAGCAGGATCGACGCGAACATCGCCAGCACGCCCAGCAGCTTCGCCGGCACGAAGAAGAAGTCCACCGTGAAGGCGCGCAGGATCGCGTAGAAGGGCCAGAAATACCATTCGGGCACGATATGGGCGGGCGTCGAAAGCGGGTTCGCCTCGATATAATTGTCTGGGTGGCCGAGATAATTGGGCGCGAAGAAGAGCATGATCGCGAACAGGATCAGGAACACGCCGACCCCGAACCCGTCCTTCGCCGTATAATAGGGGTGGAAGGGCACGGTATCCTGCGGCCCCTTCACGTCCACGCCGGTGGGGTTCGAGGAACCGGGAATATGCAGCGCCCAGATGTGCAGGATGATGACGCCCGCGATCACGAAGGGCAGCAGGAAGTGCAGCGAGAAGAAGCGGTTCAGGGAGGCGTTGCCGGGCGCGAAACCGCCGAGCAGCCAGGTCTGGATCGGCTCGCCCACCACGGGAATCGCGCCGAACAGGCCGGTGATGACCTTCGCGCCCCAATAGCTCATCTGCCCCCAGGGCAGCACATAGCCCATGAACGCGGTCGCCATCATGAGGAGGAAGATGACGAGGCCGAGCAGCCAAACCATCTCGCGCGGGGCCTTGTACGATCCGTAGAAGAGGCCGCGGAAGATGTGGAGATAGACGACGATGAAGAAGAAGCTCGCGCCGTTGGCGTGGGCGTAGCGCATCAGCCAGCCGGCGTTCACGTCGCGCATCGTCTGCTCGACCGTGCCGAACGCGACCAGATCGTTCGCGCCATAATGCATCGCCATGATGACGCCGGTGACGATCTGGATCACCAGCGCGAGGCCGGCGAGCACGCCGAAGTTCCAGAAATAGTTGAGGTTGCGCGGCACCGGATAGCCCGCGCCGATGGCGTTGTAGACGAGGCGCGGAAGCGGCAGCTTTTCGTCCACCCACTGCGTCAGCGGATGCTTCGGCGTATAATGTTCAGCCCAGGGAAAGCTCATCGTTTCTTACCTCAGCCTACGAGAATGGCGGTGTCGGAAGTGAAGCTGAACTTCGGCACTTCCAGATTCTTGGGCGCGGGGCCTTTGCGGATGCGCGCGGCGGTGTCGTAGGACGATCCGTGGCAGGGGCAGAAATAACCGCCGAATTCCCCGCGATTCTCGCCCTCGCCCGCGCCCAGCGGGACGCAGCCCAGATGGGTGCACACGCCCATGGTGATGAGCCACTGCTTCTTGCCGTCGACGGTGCGTTCCTCCAGCGTCTGCGGATCGCGCAGGGTGGAGGGGTCCACCTTGTCGGCTTCGGCGATTTCCTTGTCGGTGAGGTGCCGCACGAACAAGGGCTGCGAGCGGAAGGTGGTCTTGATCGCCTGACCGGGCTGGATCGCCGAGAGGTCCACCTCGGTCGAGGCGAGCGCCAGCACGTCGGCGCTGGGGTTCATCTGGTCGATGAGCGGCAGGACGACCGCGACCGCGCCCACTCCCGCGAAGCTGACGGCGGCAATATTGATGAAGTCGCGGCGACGCACCCCATCCTCGCCGGACACAGGCTGGACCTCAGAATGCTCCATGCTCGCCATGCACCTCTACCCTTGCAAGACTTCCCTGACACGCCGCAATGCCGTTACCGGCCCTGTTTATCAAGGGATTTGGGATTTCAGCCATGGCTGGCCCCGCCTTCCCCCCGGCGTGGTTCGTGGGCCTGATAACCGCACTGCAAGCGCTTTGCCAACAGCAAAGTCACACAGGCTATGACAATTTGCCGCAGTGCATTAAGGCGGCGGCCATGCGTATCGCCCTTTACCAACCGGAGATTGCGGGCAATGTCGGCGCGATATTGCGCCTGGCGGCCTGCTTTTCCGTGCCCGTGGACATCATCATGCCGACGGGCTTCGCGTTTTCCGACGCGCGCCTGAAACGCGCGGCGATGGATTATGGAGAGGCTGCCCAAGTGACCCGCCACGCCAACTTCGCCGCCTTCGACGCGGAGCGGCGGGCGCAGGGCCGCCGGTTGCTGCTGATGAGCGCGCACGCGGCGCAGCGGCTGCCCGACGTGCGGTTCGAAGCGGACGACATTTTGTTGATGGGGTCGGAAAGCGCGGGCGTGCCGCCGGACGTGCGCGACATCGCCGACATCCGCGTGCGCATCCCGATGGCGCCGGGCTTCCGGTCGCTCAACGTCGCCGTTTCCACCGGCATCGCGCTTGCCGAGGCGCTGCGCCAGACCGAAGGCTTTCCCGCATGACCAATCCCGTGCCCGCCGTCCCTTTCCCGCTCGACGCCCGGCAGCAGGCGGCGCGCAACTGGTTCGAGAGGCTGCGGGACCGCATCTGTGCCGAGTTCGAGGCGATCGAGGCCGAGGCGGGCAGCGACGCGCGCTTTACCTATATGGCATGGGACCGGGAGGCCGAGGGGCAGGCGCCGGGCGAAGGCGGCGGCGGCGTGCGCGGGGTGATGAAGGGCCGGGTGTTCGAGAAGGTCGGCGTCAACGTGTCGACCGTGGGCGGGGAATTCGCGCCCGGCTTTGCCCAGACGATCCATGGCGCGGGCGAGGACCCCGCCTTCTTCGCCACGGGCATCAGCCTGGTCGCGCATATGGCCAACCCGCATGTGCCCGCCGTGCATATGAACACCCGCTATCTCGTCACCACCAGAAGCTGGTTCGGCGGCGGCGCGGACCTCAACCCGCCCCTGCCGCGCGAGGAGGATACGGCGCATTTCCATGGCGTGCTCAAAAGCGCGTGCGACGCCCATGACCCGGACCATTATCCCCGGTTCAAGGCGTGGGCGGACGACTATTTCTTCATCCCGCATCGCGGTGTGCATCGAGGGGTGGGCGGCATCTTCTACGATCATCTGGAATGCGCCGACGATGCCGCGTTCGACGCGCATTTCGCCTTCACCCAGGCGGTCGGCGACGCCTTCCTCGCCGCCTTCCCACCGATCGTGCGGCGGCGCATGGACGAAGCGTGGAGCGAGGCGGACTATGCGCGGATGCTGGAATGGCGCGGTCGCTACGCCGAATTCAACCTGGTGCATGACCGGGGGACGCTGTTCGGCCTCAAGACCGGGGGCAATATCGACGCGATCCTGATGAGCCTGCCGCCGATGGCGAGCTGGAGCTGACCGCCTGATGTCGCTGACGCCGGTGGAGCCGGGCATGGTGGCGACGATCGTCACCCATCTGGAGATGCGGGAGCGGCCGCGGCCTGCGCCGGTGCCGCCCGCGCCGCTGCGGCTGGTGCGGTGGAAGGCGCCGGAGCCGGACGCCTATCGCGCGCTGTTCCGCCGCGTGGGCGCGCCCTGGCTGTGGTTTTCGCGGCTGGTCATGGCGGAGGCGGCGCTGCGCCCGATCATCCACGACCCCGCCGTCGAGGTCTATGCCGTGACCGATCCGCGCGGCACGGAAGTGGGCCTGCTGGAACTGGATTTCCGGGCGATGCCGGATTGCGAACTAAGCTTCCTTGGCTTCATCCCCGAACTGACGGGCAAGGGGATGGGACGCTGGCTGATGGCGCAGGCGATGGCGATGGCGTGGCGCAAGGGCGTGGATCGCTTCCGGGTTCACACCTGCACGCTCGATAGCCCCGGCGCGCTGGGCTTCTACAGGCGGTCGGGCTTCGTGCCCTATGCGCGGGAGGTGGAGATATTCGCCGATCCGCGCGTCGCCGGCGTGCTGCCGCGCGACGCCGCGCCGCATGTGCCGCTGCTGGAATGACGGATCAGCCCGCCGCCTGGCGGTAGAGGCGCGCGAGCATCACCAGCATATAGACCTGCACCACGCCCGACACGGCCGCCGCCGCGATGCCGCCCGCCAGCCGCGCGCCGTCCGCGCCGGCGACCAGGCCGCCGACGACGCCGACCACCGCCTGCGCCGCAGATCCCGCGACGGTCGATAGCAGCAGCAGGATGACGAGGAAGCCGCAGATGCGCCAGAAATGGCCGCGCGTCAGGCTCCAGGCGCGGCGCAGCGAGGCGACGACGCCCAGATGGTCGTCGATCACCACCGGGTTCAGCAGCGCGAGGCGCGCGCCGACGAACAGGCCGAGGCCCACGATGGCGACGATCGGCCCGGCCACTCCGCCCACGAACACCAGCGGCACGGACACGAGCATCACCGCGAGGAACAGCAGCAGGCCCGCGAGCAGGCTGGTGCCGAGCAGCACGGGGAGGCGGCTGAGCGAGAGCTTGAGCGCTTCGGCGACGCTGATGCCCGGCCGCAGCGCGAGCGCGAACAGCGTCAGCGATCCGAACCAGGCGAGGATGACCGTAAGGATGAGGGCGAGCCAGTAGCTGCCCGGCACCGGCGGCATCGTGCCCGCCTTGGGCGCTGCGGACCAGGCGATAAGTTCGGGCGGCGTCATTTCCTGCAACACCACCACCGGCAGCGCCACGAACAGCAGCGCGACCGGGAACAGCAGCGCGGCTTCCCGCGCGACGAAAGCGACCGCTTCCTCCCACGCCTTGCCGATCGACATTGTCGCCATATCTGTATGCCTGCCCATCATGCCTGGAAAATTGCGGGCCGAGCCTTGATCGCTCGACCGGGCCAAGTCAAGGAAGTGCCCATGCCCGACACCGCGCCCGATCTCCTGCCCTTCCCCGAAACCGTCGAATGGCGCGTTTCCGATGCGCCGGTCGATTATCCGTCCGCGCTGGCCGACATGGAGGCGCGGGCCGCCGCGATCCATGCGGGCGAGGCGCGCGAGCGGGTGTGGCTGCTGGAGCATCCGCCGCTCTACACTGCGGGAACGAGCGCTGACCCGGCCGAACTGATCGATCCGCGCTTTCCGGTGCATGAAGCGGGGCGCGGCGGGCGCTACACCTATCATGGGCCGGGGCAGCGGATCGGCTATCTCAACATCGACTTGGGCGCGCGGGGCAAGGACGTGCGCAATTTCGTCCATCATCTCGAAGGGTGGATGATCGCCGCGCTCGCCGACCTCGGCATCGCGGCGCGGCGGGCGGAGGGGCGGATCGGCATCTGGACCGACGACGCGCAGGGGCGCGAGGCGAAGATCGGCGCGCTCGGCATCCGGGTGCGGCGCTGGGTGACGCTGCACGGCTTTTCGATCAACGTCGATCCCGACCTGTCCCATTTCGGGGGGATCGTGCCATGCGGGATCAGCGAATTTCCGGTGACCAGCATCGCCGCACTGGGGGGAGAGGCGTCGATGGCGGCGCTCGATGCGGCGCTCAAGGCCCATTTCCCGGTCTTTCTCAGCCGCTTGAGCCGCTGCGGCTCGGGGGTTGAGCAATGCGGGACGGGCGGCTAGGGTCGCAGCTTCATTGCTCAGGTGGGGGGCCGCCGGGCTTCATCGCTGCAAAGGAAACCCGGATGCGCCGCAAGATTGTCCTTAATGCCCTCGCCACGCTGGGCTGCCTGTCGCTGGTCGCCTGCGGCGGCAAGGATGAGGGCGGAAACAAGGTGCAGATGAAGGACATGGAAGTGGTGGACGGCACCGCCACCGACGCCATGACCGACCTCGACGGTGTGCAGAGCGAAGGCGGGGCGCTGGCGATGCCGGACAACGGAACCAACGCCAGCGCAGCCGCGCCGGCACCCAAGGAGAAAGCGGCGGCGGCGGACGCCGAAGTGCTGTCGGACCAATAAGCCGTTCAGGGCCGATACAGCGGCCGGGCGGAAAGATGGAGTGGATGCGTCGCCCCGCATCCGTCGGAGAGGCTTTTCAAGACGTGATCACCTTCCCTGTTTCGTTTCGCCGCCTGACATTGGTGTCGGCGCTGGCCGCCCTGTCGCTGACCGCCCGGCCGGCCGCGGCGCAGTTCTTCTGGTCCCCGCCCGACTTCAGCACGCCTCCGCTGACCGATGCGGCGACGGCTTCGGCGCTCGGCCTGCCGGGTGCGAGCGCGGCGGAGATCAGGGCGGGCCTCGCCTGGAACCTGCGCGCCGCGCTCAATGTCGCCGCGCTGCAATGCGATTTCGAGCGGACGCTGCTCACCACCAGCAATTACAACGCGACGATCGCGCATCATGACGCGGAACTGGACACGGCGCAGGCGGCGCTGCTCGGCTATTTCCAGCGCACGGTGGGGAAGGGCAAGGCCGGCCAGTCGGCGTCGGACATGTACAACACCCGCATCTATTCCGGCTATTCGACGGTGCAGGCGCAGAAGGGCTTCTGCCAGGCGGCGGCGGCGGTCGGGCGCGACGCGATCTTCGCCGAGCGCGGCACGCTGCACGAGGTGGCGCGCAAGGGTCTGGGGTCGATCAAGAAGGCGACGGTGCTGGCGGGCGAGCAATTTTACGGCACGCCGGGGTACGACTATGTCGTCGCCCTGCCCTCCTTCGATCCCAAATGCTGGAAGAAGGGCGTGCTCCAGCCCGCCTGCCACCAGGCGTGGAACGACAAGACCGGCGCGGGCAAGCCGTAAGGCCGGGTCAGCGCAGGCCCAGATATTTGTGGGCCTGCACGGTCAGCCGCCAGTGGGGCCGGTCCATCACCAGCGCGATCGCGGCGCGGGCATTGTCCGCCGCGCGGGCGTCGTCCAGCGGCTGCACGAGATGATGCGTGAAAGGCCATGTCGCCATGGCGTCCACATCGGCGAGGCTGTGACCACCCCCCGGTTGCGGCCAGACGAGTTTCAGTTCGTCGCCCGACCGCTGCACGACGTCGCTGCCGGCCTTGGGGCTGATGCAGACCCAATCGATGCCGGGATGAACGGGTAGCGTGCCGTTGCTTTCGATCGCGATCGTGAAGCCACGGGCGTGCAGCGCATCGACCAGCGCGTCGTCGACCTGGAGCATGGGTTCGCCACCGGTCAGCACGATATAGCGGCCCGCTTCGCCCTGCCCCCAAAAGCCGAGGGCGGCGTCGGCGAGCGCCTCTGCGTCGGCGAACTTGCCGCCGCCAAGCCCGTCCGTGCCGACGAAATCGGTGTCGCAGAAGCGGCAGACGGCGCTCGCCCGATCCTGTTCCCGCCCGCTCCACAGATTGCAGCCGGCAAAGCGCAGGAACACCGCGCGCCGCCCCGCCTGCACCCCTTCGCCCTGAAGGGTCAGGAACATCTCCTTGACGGCGTAGCTCATTGGATCAGACCAGCGGCGGCTGCACGGCGTAGACGGTGGGGTCGGGCAGGCCCGCTTCGGCAAAGCCCTTCGCGCGCAGGCGGCAGCTGTCGCACAGGCCGCAATGCTTGCCGTCGGGCGTGGGATCGTAGCAGGACCAGCTGACCCCGGCGTCGAGGCCGAGGCGATGGGATTCGCGCGCGATGTCCGCCTTGCTCATATATTGCAGCGGCGTCTGGATGCGGATCGGATGGCCCTCCACCCCCGCCTTGGTCGCGAGCGTCGCCATCTTCTGGAAGGCGTCGATGAATTCGGGGCGGCAGTCGGGATAGCCCGAATAGTCGAGCGCGTTGACGCCGATGAAGATGTCGCTGGCCCCCGCCACTTCGGCAAGGCCCAGCGTCAGCGACAGGAAGATGGTGTTGCGCGCGGGGACGTAGGTGACGGGGATGTCGCCGCCCACGCCGCTTTTGGGCACGTCGATGTCGGCGGTCAGCGCCGATCCGCCGAACGCCGTGAGGTCGAGCGGGAGGACGATGTGGCGGATGGCGTTGAGCTGCTCGGCGACCCGTGCGGCGGCGCGCAGTTCGACGCGATGGCGCTGGTTATAGTCGATCGACAGGGCGAGGATGCGATAGCCGGCCTCCCGCGCGAGGCCGCCCGCGACCATGGAGTCGAGTCCGCCCGACAGGAGCACGACGGCGAATTTTCCGTTATTGGCAGTCATCGGGTGGCGCTACCCGTCCCGCCGCGCGAGCGCAAGCGGCGGCCGGCCAGTCAGGGCGCGGAGGAGGCTGCGCCACATGCGCCGATGCGGCGACCCTCGGCGGCGAAGGCGAAGGGCGCGCCGTCCGCCACGCCCTGCGAGCGGATCTGCACGAGGCGCGCGGTTTCGACGCGCAGGTCGGTGCGGCCGGTGCCCGCCGCCGCGCAATCATAGCTGACGGAGAGATCGTGCGGCGCGTCGCTGACGATGAAGCTGCGGCACTGGGCCTTCCCGTGCTGGACCTGGAGCAGCTGGCGCAGGTCGGTGATGCAGAGGCGGCGCACCTCCGCCCCTTCGCCCCGGCCGCGCAGCTCCCATTCGCCGGTTTCGAGGCCCTGAAGCGCCTTTGGACCGGGCGCGACCGCCGCCCCGGCACCCAAGAGCACCACGACCGCCGCCGCGACGCGCCAAGCCTTGCGTCCTGTCCTGTCCATGGTTCGCCCCCGATCCATATGCCTGTGCCGAGGCTCCTGCGCCTCAATTGCGGCAAAATGATAACCGAAAATCGTGCCGCTGCCGCAATCGACCCGCCGTAACCGGCCAAGTCGCTCAATGCGCGACGAAACTGTCGAGCGTCAGCGGAAAGATGCGCGAGCAGAAGGCGCAGTCGACGCCGATCACCCCGTTCGCGTCCGCCATCTCCGCCCGCTCGTCGGCCGGGAAGCGGCCGATCACGTCGCGGATATGGGCGAGGTCGCAGCGGCAGCCCTTGGCCATCGGCAGCGCGGTCGTCACCCGCACTTCGTCCTCCTCATGGAACAGCCGCCAGACGATGTCGGTCAGCGGCAGGGCGTCGTCGGTCAGTTCCTGCGGCTTCAATGTCTCCGCCAGCACCTGCACATGCTCCCATTCGGGATGGTCGTGGCGGACGTGCAGCCGCTCGCGCCCGACCTCGCCTTCGGGCAGGTGCTGGAGCAGCAGACCGGCGGCGAAGCAGCCCTGCCCGGCATCATGCCGGGTGGCGATGCGGATCACGCTGGGTATTTGTTCGGACTGGAAGAAATAATGTTCCGCCGCCTCAGCCAGCGACTGCCCTTCGAGCGGGACGATGCCCTGATAGCGTTCGCCCGTCACCGCCTGGTCAAAGGTGATGGCGAGATAGCCCTTGCCGAACAGGCCAAACAGCGAGGGATCGGTGCCCAGCTCGGCGAGCCGGTCGGCGTCGAACTTGGCATAGCCGCGCAGCGCGCCGTCCTTGTAATCGGCGACCAGCAGGCTGACGACGCCATTTTCGGTCTGCGCCTGAAGCGTCAGCTGGCCCTGTTCCTCCTTGAGCGTGCTGCCGAGCAGCGCGGCGAGCACCAGCGCGGACGCGAGCAGCCGCTCGATCGGTGGCGGATAGGCGTGGGCGGCGAGAATCTGGTCCAGCACCGGCCCGAGCCGCACCAGCCGGCCGCGCGCGTGGCGGGACGGGATGGTGAAGCCAAGGGCGGCGTCGATCTGGTCGGCGGTCAAGTCAGCGCTCCGGTCGGCCGCCGCGGGGGCGACGGCGCAATAAGGCATCCAGCGATGCGGGTGAACCGCCTAGATAGGCGCTCACCCGCAAAACTCAACCGAGGCGGCCGAGCGCCCAGAGCAGCACCGACTTCTGCCCGTGGATGCGGTTTTCCGCCTCGTCCCAGATGAGCGACTGCGGCCCGTCGATCACCTCGGTCACGACTTCCTCGCCGCGATGGGCGGGCAGGCAGTGGAGGAATTTGGCTTGCGGCTTCGCGCCCGCCATCAACGCCGGCGTTACCTGAAACGGCATCATGTCGAGCAGCTTCTGTTCGCTGTCGGCCTGCCCCATGGAAATCCAGGTGTCGGTGACGACCACGTCCGCGCCGGCCACGGCCTCTGCCGCGTCGCGGGTCAGGGTGACGGCCGATCCCGCCGCGCGGGCGGCGTCCGCGAAGCGGGGATCGGGGTCGTAGCCTTCGGGCACGCCCATGCGCACGTCGAACTTCAGCAGCCCGGCCGCCTCCACGATCGAGTGCAGGACGTTGTTGCCGTCGCCAAGCCACGCCCACTGACTGCCCGGCAGCGCGAGGCCATGCTCCACCACGGTCAGCAGGTCTGCAACGATCTGGCACGGGTGCGACAGGTCGGTGAGGCCGTTGATGACGGGGACGGTCGCGTAATGGGCCATCTCCTCGACCTTGGCGTGATCGTCGGTGCGGATCATGATGGCGTCGACCATGCGCGAAAGGACGCGGGCCGTGTCGGCGATGCTTTCGCCGCGCCCCAATTGGCTGGTCGCGCCGTCGAGGATCAGCGACGTGCCGCCGAGCTGGCGGATCGCCATGTCGAAGCTGACGCGGGTGCGGGTCGAGTTTTTTTCGAAGATCATCGCCAGCGTGTGGCCCGCGAGCGGCGCGTCGGTATCGGCCGCGCCCTTCGGCTTGCCGGCGCGCGCGGTCTTGCGGTCGATGGCGTCAGCGATCATCGCGGCGATCACGTCGCCGCCCGCATCGGAGAGATTGAGGAAATGTCTGGTCATTTGGGTTTCCCCTATTCACCCACAGACGTTCGGTTCGAGCTTGTCGAGAACCATTCTCGACACGCCGTCTCGACTGCGCTCGACGGCTGCTCGAACCGAACGGAGAGTGCTGGATTAAGCCGCCTTCGCCTCGACGAAGCTCCGCGCGCCGGCGGAAATCTTGTCGATGGCTTCGGCGATATGGCTTTCGTCGATGACGAGCGGCGGCAGGATGCGCACGACATTCTGCCCCGCCGACACCGCCAGCAGGCCGTGATGATCGCGCAGATGGGCGACGAAGCCGCGCGCGTCATAGGCGTCGTTCATCTTCACGCCCAGCATCAGGCCCATGCCACGCACATCTTCGAACATGGCGTCGTGGTTGGGGATGAGCTGCTCCAGCGAGGCGCGCAGGCGCGCGCCCATCGCCTTCACATGATCCAGGAAGCCGTCGCCCAGCACTTCGTCCAGCACGGCGAGGCCCACCGCCATGGCGAGCGGATTGCCGCCATAGGTGGAGCCGTGGGTGCCAAACACCATGCCCTTGGCCGCTTCCTCGGTGGCGAGGCAGGCACCGAGCGGGAAGCCCGCGCCGATGCCCTTCGCCACCGCCATGATGTCCGGCGTCACGCCATATTGCTCATGCGCGAAGAAGGTGCCGGTGCGGGCGTAGCCGCATTGCACTTCGTCGAGGATCAGCAACAGCCCCTTCTCGTCGCACAGCGCGCGCAGGCCGGTGAGAAACTCGCGCGTCGCCGGGGTGACGCCGCCCTCGCCCTGCACCGGTTCCAGTAGGAATCCGGCGGTGCTGTCATCAACGGCGGCCGTGGCGGCTTCGAGGTCGTTGAACGGCACCACCTGGAAACCGGGCAGCAGCGGTTCGAAGCCGTCGCGCATCTTGGGCTGGCTGGTGGCCGAGATGGTGCCCAGCGTCCGCCCGTGGAAGGCGTTGTCGAAGCTGATGATCTTGTGCCGGTGCGCTTCCCCGTTCGCATAGTGGTAGCGGCGCGCGGTCTTGATCGCGCACTCGACCGCTTCCGCGCCCGAGTTGGTGAAGAACACCGTGTCCGCAAACGTGTTGTCGACCAGCTTCTGGGCAAACTTCTCGCCCAGCGGCATCCCATAGAGGTTCGACGTGTGCATCAGCGTCGCCGCCTGATCGGCGATCGCCTTCACCAGCTTCGGGTGGCCATGGCCCAGCAGGTTGACCGCGATGCCGCTTGCGAAGTCGAGATAGCGCTCGCCGCGCTCGCCGATCAGGTAGCAGCCCTCCCCTCGGACCGGACGCACATCGCACCGGGGGTAAACGGGCATGAGCGGCGTAATCGACATGGTCCTTCCCTTTCTGGACTGATGTGGTCGTCATGATCGGCGCGATATTGCGCGAAACGCAAAAAGGCGGCCCCCGCCGGGCCGCCCTTCATGCGAGCGCCGCCTATACAGGGGCCATGGAGGGGGTGCAACCCCGCAGCATGGCCGCTGGCAAGGGACTGGCCCTATCCGATCTGGTTCCAGGCGTCGGCGATTTCGGCGACCATGGCGCGGGCCTGATCGACGGGCTGTGCGCTGCGATCCTTCGCGCCCACCAGCAGCAGGCGGCGCGCTTCGCGGTAGATTTGCGCGAGGCCGGCGGCGACATCGCCGCCCTTGTCATGATCGAGGCTGGATTCGAGCGCGAACAGGATCGACATGGCGCGGGCCTGCTTGTCCGACACCTTCATCCGGTCGCCATTGCGCTCCGCCAGCGCCGCCGCGTCCATCGCCAGCAGCAGCTCGTCGAACAGGATCTTGACCAGGCCGTGGGGCGTCGCGCCCTCGGTGCGGCTGCCCGAATGGACCGCCGCATAGCGCCGCGCCGCCATCCCGCCTGCATAACCCTGATTATAGAACATGATGCTTTCGTCCTGATTTTAATCGTTGTTGCTGTTGGTCCAGACCTTGACCTGCTGGTCGAGGTAGCTCTGGGTCGCCTTGAGCGCGCTCAGGCGCGTTTCCATGGCGGAATAGATTTTGGTGAGCTGTACCTCATAATCGCTCATCTGGTCGTCCAGCTTGTCGAGCTGCTCGGCAAAGTCGGTGGCGAGGTCGTCGTAGCGCTGCTGCGCCAGCTTGATCGGGCCGTCCTTCTTCTCGATATTGTCGCGGACCTTGTCCATCAGCTTGGCGAGGCCAAGGTTGCTGGCGGTCGAGACCTTGGGATTGACCATCTTGGCGACGCCTTCGGGGTCGCTTTCCATGGCGCGGGCGAGCTGGTCGGTATTCAGCTTCAGCGTGCCGTCGCGGTTGGTCGCCACGCCGATGTCGGCCAGCGTCTTGTAGGCGCCGGTCGCGCTCAGCGCGGTCGATGTGATGGAGGCAAGCTGCCGCTTCATGTCGCGCACCGCCGACACCCCGTTCAGCACACCGGCCGACGAGGAGTCGACCCCGGCCGCCGTCGCGGTGTTGAGCGCGGTCATCAGCGTGTTGTAGGCGCTCACGAATTCCTTGAGCAGGTCCGACAGGCCGGATGTCGGCTGCGTCATCGACAGCGTGACCGTGGTGTTCGGCGCGGCCTTGTTGAGATCGATGCGGAGCGAGGGGATCGCGCCGTCGATCGTGTTGCCGGCATATTCATAATCCACGCCGTCGAGAGTGATCTGCGCGTTCTGCGGCGCGGAATTGACGGTCAGCGATCCGGTGCCGATGGTCGCGTCGAAGGCGAGGCCCGCCATGACGCCGGTTGCGTCGGCCGACGGCGTCAGGCTGAAGTCGTTGGCCGCGCCGGTCGGCCCCTTGAACACGAGGCGGGTGCCCTGCGAATCGGTGACGACGCGGGCGGTGACGCCGGTATTGGCGGCGTTGATGGCCGACGCGAGGCTGGCATAGGTGCCGTTGGTCGCGGTGACGGGGGTGGAGACGCCGCCCACGGTGATGGTGAGCGTGCCGGTGCCGACTGGCGAGGTGCCGCTGGCGGTCTTGTCCGGCGTGGAGGTGAGGACGCGGGCGGTCGCCAGCTGTTTGACGGTCAGCTGCGCGGGCAGATTGCCGGGCGTGCCCCCGCTCAGCACGCTGACGCTGGCGATGCTGGTATCGTTGGAGTTGACCGAGCCGGTATAGGCGGCGTCGGACAGCACTTGCGTGAGCGCATCGGCGAAGGTGTCGAGCGATCCGACCGCGGAGCCGAGCGCGGAGATGCGCGAGCTGTTGAGCGACTGGCGGCTGGTGATCGCCGCTTCCTTCGGCTCGCGGCTGGCCTTGACCAGGCTGGAGACGAGCGCGGTGGTGTCGATCCCCGAGCCTGCGCCGAGCGCCGTCAAGATGTTGCTGCCTACCGCTGTCATCGCTCGTCCTTTCAAGGGGGTAGAACGGCGGTAGCGCGGAGACCTTTAGGAATGATTTTTCCGGCGCGGCCGTTCGTCAGGAGGCGGCGATCTGCTCCACTGCGTGGCGCGGCAGGTGCGCCTGGGCGGCATGGGCGTATGCCGCGCGCTCGACGATGCGCTTGGCGACGGCGGCGGCATGTTCCACCTGCTCCCGGCTTGCCGGCGGCAACGGCACGATGACGATCGGCTTGGGGATCATGCCCTGCACCGCGCTGTTCGCGTCATCGACACTGATCGCGCCGCTGTCGAGATCGGACAGGATTTCGGCGATGCGGGCATGGACCTCGACATATTCGGCGACGCTGGCGAGATCCTGGTCGATGTCGGCCTGCTCCGGCCGGGGCGCGGGGGTGCGGGCGCGCGTGTCCGGGCCGTCGGAGGCACGACTAGCCGCCACCGGCTGCACCGCCTGCGCGGGCGCAGGGCCGCGCACCACCGTCCGGTCCACGGGCGACAGTTCTGTCCGCGATAGAAAATCGTCCATGACGCAACTCCTGCGTCCCCAAGGACCGATTACGACCCGGAGCGACTGACCTTTAGGGCCTGGAGAAATTTTTTTCGCCCGCCGCCAGATATAGCGCGATGGCGATCGGGAGCAGGCCCGGTCCCGGCCATCCCGCCATGCCGGCGGCCAGTTGCAGCAGCGGCAGGCAGAAGGCGGCGAGCGCCACCCGGCTCTGCCCGCCCGCGACCAGCCAGAGCAGCGCCATCGCCGCCATCGCCAGCGTGTCGTAGGAGAGCATATAGGGCGTGGCGGACACGGCGCAGGACAAGAACAGCAGGTTCGCGCCCGGATCGCTCGCGGCGGGCCGCTGGCGGAAGCGCCACCAGACGAGCGCCGCCGCGACCAGCCCGAGGGCCATCTGGCAGGCGCTCGCCACCGCCACCGGCACGCCTGTAACGCGCAGGTTCATGAACAGGGTCGGCATGAAGGGGCCGGCGAGATGATCGGGATCGGACAGGACCAGCGACTGGTTGGCGATCCCCGCCGCCAGATAGACGCGCCAGATGTCGATGCCCCAGAGCAGCGCGACCGCCCCGGCGAGCGCCGCGCAGGACAGGCCCGCCGCCACGAAGGCGCGCCGGTTGCCGGTCGCGAGGAACAGCAGCGGCAGCAGCAGCGCCAGCTGCGGCTTGACCAGCAGCAGGCCGGTGAGCGCGCCCGCGATCCATGGCCGCTCCGTCCGCCAGCGCAGCACCGCCAGCAGCGCGGCGGCGGCCATCAGGGCGAACTGCCCCGACGCGACGCCAAGCAGGGCCGCGGGCGAAGCGAGCAGCAGCAGGGGAAGGCTGCGGTCGCGGGTCCACAGGCGAAGCGAGACGACGAGTGCGACAGTTCCGCACGCAGTCCACAGCGCCAGTGCAGCAAGGTAGGGCAGCAGGCCGAAGGGCGCGGCGACCAGCAGCGCGACCGGGGGATAGGACCAGAGCTGACCCGGATAACCCGGCCCCACCACCGGTCCCAAAGCGGCGAGGTAGGTGTCCATTTCGTAGTATCGCTGCGGGTCGGGCTGCCACGCAGCGCGGCCATACATCCAGATGTTGAGGAAATCGCGGCCGACGACCAGCGAGGTACCGTCGCGCGGAATCCCCTGCCCCGGCGCGATCGTCAGCAAATAAGCGGGGACGAATATCAGGAGCAGCAGTCCGGCCGCCACCCGGAACAGGCGCAGCCGGTCGGCCATGCGCGCTACAGCTTCTTTCCGTCGGCGTCGAAACGGAGGTCTTGCGGAACGGTGATGAAGGGGCGGTCCATCTCGCTCGCCATGCGGTTCTGCACGCGGAACACGAAGGCGAGCACGGTGGCCACCGCCATATAGAGTCCTTCGTTGACGATCTGCCCCGCCCGGCTGGTGAAGTAGATGGCGCGGGCGAGTTCGGGATATTGCAGCACCGGCACGCCGCTCGCGTCGGCGAGGTCGCGGATGGCGGCGGCGATGGCGTCATTGCCGCGCGCGACGACGACCGGGGCGGCGTCCACCCCCGGCTTGTAGCGCAGCGCGACGGCGAAGTGCGTCGGGTTGGTGACGATGACGCTCGCTTCCTGCACCGCCTTGCGGGTCGAGCCGCTCAGCACCTCGAACTGGCGGCGGCGGATATGGCCTTTCAGCTCGGGCGAGCCTTCGCTTTCCTTATGCTCGTCCTTCACTTCCTGCTTGGTCATGCCGAGGCGCTTGGCGCGCTGGAACATCTGCGCCGGCACGTCGATGCCCGCGATCAGAAACAGGCCGCCCGCCATCAGCAGGCAGGTGAGGATGAAGATGTTGCCGACGTCCGCCATGGCGGGCGCGATGCCGGCCTTGCCCAGGCCGATGATCTGGGTCAGCCGGTCCCAGATGATCCAGACGCCGATGCTGCCCAGCAGGCCCACCTTGGCGACAGACTTCACCAGTTCGATGAGGCCCTGCATCCCGAAGATGCGCTTCAAACCAGCGGCGGGATTGAGCTTTTCCGGCTTCACGGCGAAGGCGCCGGGGCGGAAGCCGAGCGAGCCGAGCAGCGCGGGCGCGGCGATGGCGGCGAGGAAGGTCGCCAGCATCACGCCCGCGACTGGCAGGGCGATGCCGGTCAGCAGTTCCATGCCGCGCTTCGCCGGCGAGAAATCGACGATGTCCTCGCGGCGGAAGCGCAGCCCTTCGACCAGCATGTCCGACAGCGCATCGATCAGCGACGGGCCGATCACCGCGATGCAGCCGATGCCGGCCATCACGACGAGCGCGGTGCCCAGTTCGCGCGACTGGAGGATGTCGCCTTTCTTCGCGGCCTCGCGCAGCTTCTTGGCTGTCGGTTTCTCGGTCTTTTCGCCGCCCTCGCCGCCCGCCATGTCAGCGGCCCTCCGACAGGGCGCGGGCTTCTTCCAGGCCCGCCTTGAGCGCGGCGGTGATGCCTTCGGCCATGATCGGCACGGAGACCGCCATGAGGACGAGGCCCGCCATCATCGCGACGGGCATCCCGACCGCGAACAGGTTGAGCGACGGCGCGGCGCGCGAGAGCATCCCCATGACGATCTGCACCAGCACCAGTGCGAAGGCGACCGGCAGCGCCACCGTCACCCCCATGCCGAGCAGCGAGCCGCCGAACTCGATCATGTGCCAGACCGCATCGTTGGACAGCAATGTGCCGCTGGGTGGGACGGCGACATAGCTTTGCACAACGAAGCTGACGAGCAGCAGATGCCCATCCATGCCGAGCAGCAGGAAGGTCGCCAGGATGGAAAGAAACTGGCCCACCACCTGCGTCCCCTGCCCCGAGGACGGATCGACCATCGCGGCGAAATTGAGGCCCATGGCGTTGCCGATCGTCTCCCCCGCAACGAAAGCGGCGGCATAGCCGATCTGCACGGCGAACCCGATGGCAAGGCCCGCGAGCACTTCGCCCATGACCATCATGACGCCCGCGAAGCTGGCGACGCCATCGGCGGGCAGGCGGATGGTGACGCTGTTGAGCGCGGCGAGGCCGAGCGCGAGGGCGAGGATGAGGCGCAGCTGCACCGGCACCGAGGGCGCGCCCAATACGGGTGCGGCGAGGAAGGCGGCGCCGGGGCGGATCATGGCGATCAGCCAGACCCACAGCTGCGTTTCCACGCCTGCAAAGCCCGGCGCGATCATGGCCGCGCCGTCATTGCAGAAGGTCCGGGATGCGCTCGAATATCTCGCGCGTGAAATCGGCGATCAGCACCATGATCGACCCGCCGAAGATGACCAGCATGGTGCCGACGACGAGGATCTTGGGAATGAAGCTCAACGTCTGTTCGTTGATCGAGGTCGCGGCCTGCACCATGCCGATGACGAGGCCCGCGATCAGCGCCGGGATCAGGATGGGCGCGGCCGCCAGCGCCGTGATCCACAGCGCCTGCTGGGCGAGGCCCATGAAGAAATCGGCGTTTTCCATTTTCGCTCCTCCCTCAAACCGTTCGGTTCGAGCCTGTCGAGAACCCTGCGTGCAACACGGTTCTCGACAGGCTCGAACTGAACGGAGGAAGGGGAAGCAGAGGCGTCATGTCGCGAACGATCCCGCAAGGCTGCCCATGGTCAGCGCCCAGCCGTCCACCAGCACGAACAGCAGCAGCTTGAAAGGCATGGAGATGATCGTGGGCGAGAGCATCATCATGCCGAGCGCCATCAGCGTGGAGGCGACGACGAGGTCGATGATGAGAAAGGGCAGGAAGATCATGAAGCCGATCTGGAACGCGGTTTTCAGCTCGCTCGTCACGAAGGCGGGCAGCAGGATCGAGAAGGGAATGTCGGCGGGCGTGCTGAAAGCGGGCGCCTTGGCGAGATTGGCGAAGAGCTTCAGGTCGCTCTCGCGCGTCTGCTTGGCCATGAAGCCGTGCAGCACCTTGCCGGAGCGGCCGACCGCTTCCTCGATGCTGATCTGCCCCTTGCCATAGGGGTCGAACGCCTGCGCGTTGATCGTGTCGATCGCGGGGCGCATGACGAAGAGGGAGAGGAACAGGGCCAGGCCGACCAGCACCTGGTTGGGCGGCGTCTGTTGCAGGCCCAGCGCCTGTCTCAAAAGCGACAATACGATGATGATGCGGGTGAAGCTGGTCATCATGAGCACGAGCGACGGCAGCACCGTCAGCAGGCTCATGAGGATCAGGATTTGCAGCGAGAGCGAGAGCGAGCGGCCGTCGCCCGACACCTGACCCAAAGCGCGGGTCAGCGCGCCGCCATTGTCGACGGGGGCGGCAGGCGCGGCTTGCGCAAAAGCGGGGACGGCCATCATCAGAAGAAAAAGCAACGTCATTCCCGCGAAGGCGGGAATCCATCTCCGGCCATCGCGTCGGGGTGCCACCGTCTGGAGATGGATCCCCGCCTTCGCGGGGATGACGGCAGGGCGTGGGTCAGCGCAGGCGGGCATTGTCGCCTTCCGCGATCTTTTCGATCCGGCCGCGGGTAACGGCGATCAATATCTTCCTGCCCTCGAATTCGACCACGGCGAGCTTGCCGAACGCGCCCATCGGCAGCGCTTCGAGCAGTTTGAGCGAACGGTCGCCCTGCCCCGCCATCATGCCGGGCTGATATTTGCGCCACAGCCACAGCGCGCCGAACGCCATGCCGCCGACCAGCGGCAGGAGGATCAGCAGTTTGACGAAATACCAGACCATGAAGAAGCCGCCCGCCTGTCGTGGTTAATGCCTGTCGATTCGCGCTTTCCGCGTCCAAGGCAAGCGCAAAATCGGAGGGCGCGCGATCAGCCGCGCCGCTCGATCCCGGCGAGGCGGTTTTCGGTGGCGGCGATGTCGACGATGCGGATGCCATAGCGGCCGTTCACCGTCACCACCTCCCCCTTCGCGATCAGCGCGCCGTTGACCATGATGTCGAGCAGGTCGTCGGCCTGCCGGTCCAGTTCGACGATGGACCCTTCGGCCAGATCCATGACTTCGGCGAGGCGCAGCGAGGTGGAGCCGACCTCCACCGACATGCGCACCGGAATGTCGGCCAGCAGCTTGAACTGGCGGTTGCTGGTCATCCGGCTCACCGGGTCGTCGCCGCCCAGGCGGGGGGCTTCGCTCATGTCGCTCATTGGTCGGGTTCCTGTGCAAGCTTTTCAATCTGGAAGGCGGCGCGGCCGTCCTGTTCGCCGATCGTGCCATGCGCGACGATGCGGTTGCCCACGATCAGCGGCAGCGCGCGGCCGATGGTCACGGGGATCACGTCCCCGACCTTCAGTTGCATGAGGTCGGAAATGGAGAGGTTGGGCCGGGCCAGCACGGTGCGGGCGGGCAGTCGGATGTCGCGCATCCGGCGGGCGATCCGCGCCTGCCACACGGGATCGCGATGTTCCTCGTCGGCGGGAATGTTGCTGCCGGTCAGCGCCTCCACGGCGCGCAGTGCGGCGAGCGGGAAGAGGATGTCGACCGGCCATTCCTGATCGCGGGTGATGGACACGGTAAAGCGTTGCAGCACCATCTGGTCGCCGGGCTGCGCCGCGGCGGCATAGCCGACCCCGGTCTCGCGCAGGATCAGCCCCTGCTCCAGCGGCAATATGTCGGTCCAGGTTTCGACCAGCCGGGTCACGATCGAATCGGCAAGGCGGGCGATCAGCCGATCTTCGGTCGGCGTGAATTCGCCGCGCGTGGGCAATGGGCGGTTGCCGATGCCGCCGTAGAAGCAATCGACCAGCGTCGAGATCATGGCCGCGTCCATGCGCAGCAGCATCTGGCCCTTTAGCGGCAGCAGGCGATAGATGGAGAGGCTGCAAAAGGCGGGCACCTCCGCCGACCAGACGCCGAAGTCGAGCACGCGCGTGTCCTGCGCGACGACATGCGGGCGCACGCCCGCGATCGGTTCGACAAGGGCGCGGATGCGGCGGCCGAGCTTTTCCGCCAGCCGGTCCAGCCCGGACAGCAGGATCGGCGCCTGCGCTTCCCCGCGCCCGAAGGCGTAGGCCTGTACCTCGGTCATGTCAGTCCCCTGCCTCGCGCAGGAGCGGGGGACGTCCCGATCCTCCTGAGGCCGGGCCTATAAATAACGAAAATGGTAAAGATGGGGTTAAGGCGCCGGGCGAACGGCGCGCCCGGCCCGCCCGGTTACTGGATCACGAAATTGGTGAAGTAGACATTGTCGACGCCGCCATAGCCGGTCTTCTGCTTCAGTATGTCGTTGATGATCGCCTTGATCTTCTTCTGGAGCTGCTGCTTGCCCTGCGGCGTGTCGAGCACGGCGGCGGGCTGCTGCGCCAGCATCATCAGCACCTGGCTGCGGATCGCCATTTCGTGCGTCTTGATCGCGTCGATCACGCGCATGTCATAGTAGGTGGACACGGCGATGGAGATCTGAGCGAAGGCGTCGGTGTCCGACATGTTCGACGTAAACGGCGCCTGAAGCTGGAAATAGGTCGCCTGGTAGGCGGCCGGGTTGGCCGGCGTCGGCAGGTCGATGCCCTTGCCGTGCGGCGCGCCGTGTGCGCCTGCCGCCGCGCCTTCGCCGTGGGGCGCGGCATGGGCCTTGGCGATGTCCTCCGCGCTTTCGCCGGCAAGGACGAGGACGGGCTTGTTCGGGTCTTCCTTCGGCCCTTCGTCCTTCGCGCTGAAGAAACCGGCGGCATAGAGGCCGCCCGCTGCGCCCGCGCCGCCCACGATGATGCCGACCAGCAGCAGCAGGATCATCTTCATGCCCCCGCCCTTTTTCTTCTTGGCCTTCGGCTCGTCGCTCATTTCGTCTGTCCCCTATGAATAGCGGCGCTTACGCATAGCGCGCGCGCGGCAGGTCAGCGGACTCGCCGCGGGCCTGTTCATGGTTAAGGACGGCCGGGTCGCCATTTCCTTTATGGGCAGCAGGCATATTTTCGCGCGGCTGGCGATGGGGCATCTGTCCCTGCGCTGCGGACTGGCCCCAGCCCTGCTGCGCATTCTGCCAGCCTTGCTGCTGACCCTGGCCGGACTGCTGCTGGGTGGACGAATTGTTCGCGCTGTCGGCACGGGCGGGTTCGGGAAGGGCGGCGCGCTCCACCTTCACCTCGCTGATGCGCACCGCCGACAGGCTGGCGTCCAGTTTCAGCCGATCGCTGTCCTGCCGCAGCGCCTGTTCGGCAAGGTCGCTGGCGACGGTCAGGCTGACGGCCGCGCCGTCCGCGCCCTGGCGGATGTCGATCTGGATGGGGCCGAGCTGCCCCGCGTCGACCTGAAACCGGCCCTGCGCGCCGTTGGCGGACAGGCCCGCTATGTCGCGGGCAAGGCCGTCGATCCACTGGCCCGAGACGCCCATGTCCACGATCCTGGCACCCAGCGCCGCCGACAGATCGACTGGCGCGGCAGCGGCGGGCGCGAGCGTCGCCGAAGCGGAAGGCGTCGCTGGCGGCGTTGCGGGTGGCAGGGGCGTTGCCGCATGATCTGCGGTTGGTGCGGCGTCGATGGCCGGCGTGACGATCTGGTCCGGGCGGGCCGGCGAAGCGGGCGCGTCGGTCGATGCCACGCGCGGCGATGGCCCGCGCATCTGGTCGCGCACCAGTTGCAGGAGCGAGACCGCTTCGGCGACGACCTTGCGCGCGGGACGGACGAGGCCGGGGTCGGCGGGCGGCGCGGGGGTGGCTGCGATGTCGGCACCTTCGGGGTCGGCGGCGGTTTGCGACTCATAGGCCGGACGCGCGGCTTCCGTGAGGGCGGCCGCGGGCGGTCGTGCGACCGGGGTCGCAACCGGCATTGGGGCGGCGGCATCAGCGGCCGGGGCATCGGGCGCGGCAGGATTCGGGTCGATCGGCTGCGGAGGGCTGGCGAGCGAATCCGCAGCGGCGGTCGGCGCGTCCGGCTGGCGGATCGCGGCGCGGCCTTGTGGCATCGGGGGCATTGCAGCGGCGACGGCGGGCGCGGCGGCTTGCGGCGCGGCGTTCGACGGTGCGGGCGCGCGCGAGGCCGGATCGGCCAGCGGGGTGGCGACGGCTTCAGGCGCGGTGGCGTCGAGCAGGTTCGTCGGCGCGTCGCCCTGGTCCGCAAAGCGTGCTGTCGCCTCCGTCGGCACGAGCGCGGTGGCGTCCAGCGGTTTCGTGGGCGCGTCGGCCGATTCGAATGGGACGCGCGGGTTCGCGGTCGGCGGCGACATGGAGGGTTCGGCAGCGATCGACGCGACGATCGCGGGCGTCGGCGCGGCCGATGCGGTGGTGCCCAGAGCGGCGCTGTCGATCGCATCTGCGGCGGCGATGACGGGGGGGTGGCCCGGCACGGCCGGAACGAACGTCTTCGTGCCGTCCCCTTCGCCGATGGCAGGCTGCGCGTCTTCGTCATCCGGCTTGCGGCCGGCGTCAGTGTCGGTCGCCATCGCCCCGTCGTCGGCGACAGGGCGCTCGTGCGCGCGCGGGCCTGGCGCTGCGGGGACGTTGGAGCCGCTCTTGACAGGCGCGGCGCGGGACGGCCCGGCCCTCTCCGGCACGAGCGGGTGGGCGGTGCTGACGATCGATAGCGGGGCAGCCGGCGGAGGGACGGGGGCCGCCGCGTCCGGCCATGCGTCAGGCTGCGCGGCGCTCGGCGCTGGCGCATCGGCGGGGTCCGTGATCCCGTCATCCGCCGAATCGAGAGCCGCAAGCTGCGGCGCACCGTCCTCGATCGGCGGCGTTAGGGTGTCTGGCTGATCGGGGTCACTCGCGAGGGGGTGGTTCGCGGCTGGCGGGGTGGCGTGCGCGGGGGCCGGGTTGCGCATCGATTCCGCCGTAGCGGTGGCGATCGTCTCTGGAACTAGACCATCCTCGGGCGTCGCAGGGTCTATCGCTTCCTTGGACGGCAGCGCCGTCGCGATTGCGCGTTCGTCGAGGTCAGGCGTTTGCGGCCGGGGCGTGGCGAAGTCCGCGCGCGGATTCGGGCGGGCCGGGCTTTCGGGCAGCGACGGGCGCGGCGCGGCTTCTTCCGCTGCGCCGAAGATGGAGGAAAGCGCCGCCTGCGGTGCCGGAGACGGCGGGAGGTCGCCCGATGCGGGGCCGTGGGCCTTTGTCTCTGCCGGTTGCGCGGGTGAACCGGCCTGCGCGGTTGAGGGCGCGCCTTCGGATAGGCCATCGTACGAGGGGACAGGTGGCGACATCGCCGCAGCAGCCGCTGCCCCGGACGCAACGGCTGCATCGGGGAGGATCGGCTGGCCGGCACTGGTGACGTCGCCCAGCAGGGCGGCGAAATCGGCCGCACCTGGCGCGGAGGCGGCTGCGGCGGGCGCGACGCCCGGCCCGGCGGACGGGAACAGCAGCGCCTTGAGGCTGGTCAGCATCGTCATATCCTACACCTCTCCGGTCCGCTGCATCCGCCGATAGCGCGGCAGGGCGGCCAGCTTGTTCTCGCGCCATTCCTCAAGGGTCGCGCGGGCGCGGTCCTTGAGGCGGCTGGCGATTTCCTTTTCGCGGTTGGCGACGAGGGTCAGCCCCTCCTTCGTCTCGACCTTCTTCTTCGCGTCGTAGAGCGCTCCGTCGAGCTGACGCCCGGCCTGTTCCAGCCGGGTCGCGAGTTCCTGCATCGCGGCGAAGGATGCGCCGGTGGCCAGCCCCTCCGCGCCGAACAGCTCTGCGCGCACGCGGCTCAACCGCTCGATATTATGGGCGATGCCGGCCACCTCGTCCCGCGCGCGCGCGGTTTCGGCGACCGCCATGGCGTGCTGCACATGGCGCACGCGCAGCACGCGCTGGCGACGGTTGACGAGGCCCTTCACGCGCCGAAGCCCGCGACGAGCGCGTCCGCGCTGGTGGCAAGGTCGATGCGGCTTTTCTGGTCCTGCCGGATGAAGTCGAGGATTTCCTGACGGCGGCGCACCGCCTCGTCGATGACCGGATCGTTGCCGGGACGGTAGGCGCCCATCAGGATGAGGTCGCGATTCTCCTCATAGGCGGCCCAGAGGCGACGGTATCCGGCGGCGGCCTGCCGATGTTCGTCGTCCACCACGTCGGCCATGACGCGCGACAGCGACTTGCCGATGTCGATGGCGGGGAAGATCGCCTGTTCGGACAGCGAGCGCGACAGGACGAAATGCCCGTCCACGATCGCGCGGGCGGCATCGACGATCGGGTCGTCGGTGTCGTCGCCATCGGCGAGCACGGTGTAGAGCGCAGTGATCGACCCGCCGCTGCGGGCGTCCACCCCGGCGCGTTCGACGAGGCGCGGGATGAGCGCGAGGGCGGAGGGCGGATAGCCCTTCATCGCGGGAGGTTCGCCCAAGGCGAGGCCGATCTCCCGCTGGGCGTGGGCGCAGCGGGTGAGGCTGTCGATCAGGAGCAGCACCTTCTTGCCGCGCGCGCGGAAATATTCGGCGATGGCGGTGGCGCGGGCGGCGGCGCGCAGGCGCAGCACCGGGGGATGATCGGCGGGCACGGCGACGACGACGCTCTTGCCCATTGTGTGCTTGAGCTTGGTTTCGAGGAAGTCGCTGACTTCGCGGCCGCGTTCGCCGATGAGGCCGACGACGACGACATCGGCTTCGGCGCCGGCGATCATCTGGCCCATCAGGACTGACTTGCCGACGCCCGAGCCGGCGATGATGGCGATGCGCTGCCCGCGCCCGGCGGTGAGCAGCGCGTTGACGGCGCGGACGCCGAGGTCGAAGGCTTCGGTAACGCGCCCGCGATCCAGGACATTGCCCTTGACGCCGTTCAATGGCCAGGTGCCGCCGGCGATGATCGGCCCCTTGCGGTCGATCGGCTGGCCCATGGCGTCGATGACACGGCCGATCAGCCCGTCGCCGACCTGCACCATGTTCGCCTGGCTGTCCGGCTCGACGCGGATGCCGTTTTCGAGCGGCGCGTCGGCATCGAGCGGCACGAGCAGCGTGCGGTCGCCGCGAAAGCCGACGACCTCGGCGCGGCAGACCGACCCGTCGCTCGCCAGCACCCGCGCGCCCGAGCCGATCGGGCGGCGGAAGCCGGTGACTTCGAGCATCCCCGCGTCATGGCTGACGAGGCGGCCGACATGGCGCGGCGCGCGGTTCTGCACCTGAAGATGGTCGAACAGGCTTTCGGCCTGACGGAGCGCAGCCTGGATCACGCCTTGCCTTCCATATCGTCCATCAGCGCGCGCAGGCGGGCGAGGCGCACGTCCGGGCCATCCTCGACCCAGCCGTCGGCAGTTTCGAGGCGGACGCAGCCGCGCTGCATCCCCTTGTCCGCGACCAAGGGCACGCCGATCGCCTCATCCTTGAGCAGGGCGGCATCCTCGGGATGGACGTGCAGCGCGCTCCGGTCCTGATTGCTCTCGATGAAGGCGGCGACGGTGTCGCAGCGCTGGACGAGGCGGTCCATGTCGATCTCCACCTCGCCCACAATCTGTTCTACCAGGCGGACGACGGTGGCGGACAACATGGTGGACAACATGCCGCTGGGCGCGGGGGAGAGGAGTTCGAGCGCTTCGGCGAGGCGCGATACCGCCTCGGCATCGGCGGCCTGCGCCTCGGCGGTCACGCGGCAGCCTTCGTCGAAGCCCAGGGTGAAGGCTTCCATCCGCGCGTCCTCGATCGGATCGACATCCGGCGCGGCCTCGATCACGCCGTTGCGCATCGTGCCCGACAGCGGCGCATTCGGCGAGGTGTAAAGGCTGCGAAAGCCCCCCTCGACCGGGCGGAAGCCCGCGACCGCGACGGGCGCTGCGTCAACTGTCAGTTCTGCACCCCAAAATTTAGACAAAGTCGTTCCCCTTGCCGCCCAGCATGATGGTGCCGGCGTCGGCCATGCGGCGGGCGGTGGCGATGATGAGCTTCTGCGCGTCGATCACCTCGGCGAGGCGGATGGGGCCGCGTTCCTCGATCTCGTCGGCGATCGCCTGCGCCGCGCGAGCGGACATGCAGCTGAAAATCTTGGCCTTCAGCATATCGTTCGCGCCCTTGAGCGCCACCACCAGAACGCTGGAGTCGATGGTGCGCATGAGCGTGCCGAGATTCTTGTCGTCCATGTCGATGAGGTTGTCGAAGACGAACATCTCCTCCTCGATCGTCTGGGCGATCATCTTGTCGCGCTTCGCGACGGCCTTCATGATGCGCTGCTCATTGTCCTTGCGGACATTGTTCATGATCGCGGCCGCTTCGACGGTGCCGCCGCGCTGCGAGGCCGCGCCCTGCTTGCCCACCGGGCCGCGCAGCAGGAGATTCTCCAGATCCTCCAGCGCCTCGTTCGACACCGGGCCGAGCGTGGCGATGCGGTACACGATCTCTTCCTGATATTCGGCCGGCAGCAGTTGCAGCACGTCGGCGGCGACCGGCGCTTCCAGATGGGCGAGCACGATCGCCATGATCTGCGGATGCTCCGCCTCGATCAGCACGGCGATTTCCTTGGCGTCCATCCACTTCAGCATTTCGAGCTGGGTGGAGCGGGTCGGCGGGGTGATGCGCGCGAGGATGGTTTCGGCGCGTTCCTCGCCCAGCGCCTTGGTCATCGCGCCGCGGATATGGCGGGTCGCGCCATATCCGATGGTGGTGCGCTTCTTGGCCTTGCTGACGAAATGGTCGAGCGCCTCGTTCACCTCCTCGGGGTCGACATCCTGCACGTCATACATGGCATAGCCCAATTGACGCACTTCGTCGGGTTCCAGGCGGGAGAGTATCTGCGCGGCTTCATCCTCGTTGAAGAGCATCAGCAGGACGGCGGCGGCGGCGCTGCCCTTGAGCGCCTCGGGACGGCCGGGGACGATCTCAGGCATTTTCCTTTTCCTTCTTGGCGTCCTTCAGCAGATCGCGGACGACGAGGGCGGCGCGATCCGGGTCCTGCTTCACGAAATTGCGAATGAGGTCGGCGCGCTGGGCATAGTCGTAGGTGGAGGAGATCATGTCGAGCGTGACCCGCGCCTCCGCGCCGTCGGCGGTCGGGATCGCCGCCTGACGGGTGAGTTCGCCCGAAATCTCGCGGCCGATCTGCTGGCCGGCGGCGGCGGTCTGCTCGTCGGTCGCGGCCTGGGCGGCGGCGCGGCGCTTGAGCAGCGGGCGGCCGATGCCGAAGATCACCAGCAGCGCGACCAGCAGCGCCGAGACGTTGCGGGCGAGCGGGGCGATCCAGTCGGCCTCATACCAGGGGGTTTGCGCCTCCGCTTCCTTGAGGAAGCTGCGCGAGGACAGAGCGACCACGTCGCCCCGCGCCTGATCGAAGCCCACCGCGCCCTTCACCAGCGCTTCGAGCGCGGCGATTTCCTGTGCGGAGCGGGGCTTGCCGTCGGGGCCGTTGTCGAGCGCGACGGCGACCGACAGGCGCTTGACCGTGCCGACCGCATCCTTGGTGACGGACACTTCGCGGCCGAGTTCGAAGCTGCGGTTGAAGGTCTCTTCCGTCTTCATCAGCGGATTGGGCGGGGTGCCGGGCGTTGGCGCGCCATTGGCCGCCGTCTGCCCCTGCGCCACGGCCTGCCCGTTGGGATTGGTCTGGGTGACGGTGGGGTTGACGGGCGCCTGATTGCTGAGCGCGCCGGGCACGCCGGACGCTTCGCCAGCGCCCTGCCCGCGCGGGTCGGACGCCCAGGTCCCCTGCTCGCTGCGCAGCCGCGCCTCGTCCTGCGGATAGGTTTCGCGGGTCGCCTGCCGCTCGGCAAAGTTGAGTTCGGCATGGACTTCGGTGGAGAAATTGCCCTGCCCCAGGATCGGGGTGAGCAGCGCGATCACCGACTGGCGATAACGGTCTTCCATCTTCGACTGGATGGCGAGCTGGCGGTCGTCGCCGGCGTCGCTGTCATTGTCGCTCAAAAGGCGGCCATTCTGGTCCACGACCGAGATGTCGTCCGGGTTCAGTTCGGGAATGGAGGAGGCGACGAGGTGGACGATGGCGCTCACCTGCTGGTCGGTCAGCGCGCGGCCGTTGGCGAGGCGCAGCATGACCGAGGCGGAGGGCTTGGTGCGTTCGCGCAGGAACACGCTGGGCGGTTCGACGGCGAGGTGGACCTTGGCCGTTTCGACGCTGTCGATCGCCTCGATCGTGCGGGCGAGGTCCATTTCGCGGGCGGAGCGCAATTTCTCGCCCTCGACCGCGCGGCTCGCGCCCATCGGCAGGCTGTCGATCATGCTGTTGCCGTCGGGCGCGCTCTTGGGCAGGCCCTGGGCGGCGAGCATCATCTTCGCCTTGAAATAGTCGCCTTCGCCGACGGTCATCGCGCCGCCATTGTCGAAGTCGTACTTGATGCCGTTCTGGTCCAGCACCTGGGCGACGGCGGACTTGTCAGCGTCCGGCAGGCCCCGGAACAGGTCGCGCTGCGGCGGTTCGCGCAGCGCCAGCCAGGCGGCCCCCGCGACCGCGACGGTGCCGAGCAGGCCGATCAGCGGCAGGCTCTTTGCGACGGCGGGCTGCTTCATGAAGCCGGTGAAGCGCGCCTTGACGGCGTCGAACCCCTTGGCTCCCGCGCCGAAGGGGGCAGGAGTGGCAGGCAGGGCCGGGGCGGCAGTGCCGACGGCGGTGGAGAGGGCGTTCTCGCTCATCGATTAAACCGGCATGCTCATGATGTCCTTGTAGGCGGACAGGAGTTTGTTGCGGACCTGAAGGGTCGCCTCGAAGCTGACCGACGCCTGCTGTTTCGCCAGCATGACGGCGGCGATGTCGGTGGTTTCGCCCCGTTCGAACGCGGCGGCGGCTTCGCCGGCCTGGTTCTGGAGGCCGTTCACCTGTTGCAGCGCGCTTTGCAGCGCGTCGGTGAACGCGCCGGGCTTCGTATCCTGCGCGCCGCCGAGCGGGGCATTGCCGCCGACGGTGGGCGCGGCGGATACGTCGCGCAGGGCGGCGTTCTTTTGCAGGATGGCGTTGCGGATCGCCATCACGCTGTCGGTCGGAGACAGGCCGTTGATCGCCATGACTTAACCCTCCTGCTTCACGCGGCAGCCAGCTCGCGCATTTCGGCGAGCCGGTAGCGCAGCGTGCGTTCGGAAATGCCGAGCTTGCGCGCGGCGGCGGCGCGGTGGCCGTCCGTCTCGCGCAGCGCGGAGCGGATCGCCTCCAGCTTGGAATGGCGGGCGACATCGCGCAGGCGGACGGGCTCGGCGGCGCTGGCGACCAGCTCCACCGGAGCGACGATAGGCGGTTCCGCCAGCTGCTGGCGGACCATGCCGATGTGCAGGTCGTCGGCCTCGATCCGGTCGCCGTCGCGCAGCACCAGCGCGCGCTGGAGCATGTTGCCCAGTTCCCGCGCGTTGCCGGGCCAGTCGTGGCCGCTGAGCGCATCGAGCGCGGCGGCGGTGGGCCAGACGAGACCGGCCTTCCCCATGTCCGACAGGCGCAGCAGCATGGCGGCGGTGATCGCGGCGACGTCGCCCCGGCGCTGGTTGAGCGGGCGCAGTTCGAGCGGCATGACATTGAGGCGCCAGTAGAGGTCTTCGCGGAAGCGGCCGGCGGCGACTTCCTGCGCCAGGTTGCGGTTGCAGGCGGCGACGACGCGGACGTTGACCGGCACCGGGTGGGTGGCGCCGACCGGGAGCACTTCGCCTTCCTGAAGCGCGCGCAGCAGCTTGGCCTGGAGCGCGAGCGGCAGCTCGGCGATTTCGTCGAGGAACAGCGTGCCGCCGTCCGCCGCGAGGAACAGACCCTCCGACGCATTGGCCGCGCCGGTGAAGCTGCCCTTCTTGTGGCCGAACAGCATCGCTTCCATCATGGTTTCGGGAAGGGCGGCGCAGTTGACGGCGATGAAGTCGTGGGCGGCGCGGCCCGAACGGGCGTGGAGGAAGCGGGCCATGCCTTCCTTGCCGGTGCCGGTGTCGCCCTGAATAAGCACCGTCGCGTCGCTGCGGGCGACCCGGCCGGCGAGCGTCATCAGACGCGCGCTGCCGGCGTCGCCGACGGCAGGGACGCTGGCGGGGCGGGCCAGTTCGGCGATGAGCGCGAAGGCGAAGCCCATGTCGGCAAGTCCGAACGCGACGCGGGCGGGCAGGCCGTTGGCGGCCGCGACCAGCGACGGCGCGCCGTCGACAAGCGTGATGAGGATGTCGCGGTGGGTGGCATGGCCGATCTCGGTGGCCAGCAGCACGCGGCGGGCGTCCTTGTCGCGCAGGCTGGCCGCATCGACGATGCGCACTTCATAGAGAGCGTTTTCGAGCCAGTGCTGCAAGCCCGGAACGAGCGCGCAGACGCCACGGCTCACGTCAAGCGATGACATGAAACGAAACCCCGGTTTTGGCTGGCTTGTACCCCCGTACGCCCCAGTCCCCTTCGATGGTTAAGGTTTACCCCGCGCGTGGTTATCAGATGGTTAATGCCGCCCGCGCCTTGCCGGTCGGCGGCAATTTTTTTCCGCTTTCCGGCAAGGCGGCCCTGCCTTCCTTATACGCGCGCGCGAGAAGTCCCTGTTTTTGCGCGGTTTACGAAAAAAATGCAGGGGCGGCTAAAGGCGTCGCGCACCCCGCCGTTATCCCCTTTCGAGGCCGCAAGCGCTCTGATGGCAGCGACCTGATAGACACGGAAAGGGAACACATCATGACTGTTATCGGAACCAACACTGCGGCGCTGCGCTCGGCCAACGCCTCCACCTCGGCCAGCAAGGCGCTGTCCACCGCGATGGAACGCCTGTCGACCGGCAAGCGCATCAACAGCGCCAAGGACGACGCCGCCGGTCTCGCCATCGCTTCGTCGATGACCGCGCAGATCAAGGGCATGACCCAGGCCGTCCGCAACGCCAATGACGGCATCAGCCTGGCGCAGACGGCGGAAGGCGCGCTCGGCGAAGTCAGCAACATGCTCCAGCGCATCCGCGAACTGTCGGTGCAGAGCGCCAGCGGCACCTACAGCGACGACGACCGCGCCAACATGCAGGCGGAAGTCGCCGAACTGGGTGCGCAGATTGACGACGTGATCGCCAACACCAAGTTCAACGGCACCAACGTGTTCGGTGCGACCGACGTGACGGTTTCGATCCAGACCGGCGCCGGCTCGTCGGACAAGGTTGACCTGGTCATCACCGGCCTCGACGTCTCGGCCGCTTCGGCTTCGGACATCTCGACCGCCGGCGGCGCGGACACCGCGATGGACGATGTGGACGATGCGCTCAAGGCGGTGGCGACGACCCGCGCCTCGCTCGGTGCCGGCCAGAACCGCCTGGAATCGACGGTCAACAACCTGACCAACAACATCACCAACCTGACCGACGCCCGCAGCCGCATCGAGGACGCTGACTTCTCGGCCGAAACGACGGCGCTCGCCAAGCAGCAGATCCTGAGCCAGGCGTCCACCGCGATGCTGGCCCAGGCCAACCAGAGCCAGCAGGGCGTGCTGAAGCTGATCGGCTAAGCCTGACAGGATTGGTCGGCTGAGGTCTTGGTCACCGCCAGCCGCCCAATGGAACCCCCGGCGCATCAACAGTCCCCACCGCGCCGGGGGCGACACCTTCGATCGAACGACCAGATTTTCAGAAGCCTCCGTCCCCCCGGGCGGAGGCTTCACCTTTTGGCGCGGCGACCCGCAGGGATACAAGGCTTGGCTCGGCCGTTTCCGCCGTCCATGATGAGCCGCATGATCAAGATCGACCGGCGCGCGATGATCGCCGCCTCGGGCGCTGCCCTCCTCTTCCCCGACCGGCTGATGGCGCAGGCGGGCGCGCAGCCCTTTTCCTGGGAACGGCTGGTGGGTGAGGCGCAGGCGCTCTCCCGCGCGCCCTTTCGTGAGACCCCGCTCGTCCCCGCTGCGGCCAGGGTGGATTATGATGCGCTGCACGCGGCCCGGTTCCGCGACGAGCGGACCTTGTGGGGCGACCTGCCCGGCGACACGGGCGTGCGCTTCTTCCCGCTGTCCGCCAACGCGGCGCAGCCGGTGAGTATTGCGGTGGTGGAACGCGGGCGGGCGACGCCGCTGCGCTATGATCCCGCGATGTTCGACGCGCCCGCCGGCAACGCCGTCGCCGCGCTCGGCCCGGATGCCGGCTTTGCCGGCTTTCGCATCATGAACGCGAAGCGGGACGGCGACTGGCTGTCCTTCCTCGGCGCGAGCTATTTCCGCGCCCCTGCCCCCACCAAGCAGTTCGGCCTGTCCGCCCGCGCGGTCGCGATCAACACCAGCATGGCCGGCAAGGAGGAATTTCCCCGCTTCACCCGTTTCTGGCTGGAGCGGACGGGGACAAGCAGCGTCACCATCTACGCCCTGCTCGACGGCGCGTCGATCACCGGGGCCTATCGTTTCGTCAGCAGCCTCGGCCCGCAGGGGGCGCGGCAGGACGTGACCGCCGCCCTCTTCGCGCGCCGGGGAATCGCGGAACTCGGCCTCATGCCGATGACCAGCATGTTCTGGTACGATCAGGCGAGCGGCACCCGCGGCGGCGACTGGCGGCCGGAGGTGCATGACAGCGACCTCCTGTCGATCGCGAGCGGCGACGGCAGCGTTCAGGCGCGCCCGCTGGTGAACCCCGCCGCCCCGCATTTCAGCGCCTTCCGCGAAGCCAGCCCCAGGGGATTCGGCCTGCTCCAGCGCGACCGCGACTTTTCCCATTATCAGGATGACGGCGTGTTCTACGACCGCCGCCCCTCACTCTGGGCCACACCGACGCAGCCGCTCGGAGCCGGACAGGTGCGGCTCTACACCTTCCCGACCGACAGCGAATATACCGACAATGTCGCCGCCTACTGGACGCCGGACGCGCCGGTGCGCGGCGGGAGCCGGATCGACGCGGCCTACCGGCTGGACTGGAGCGCGTCGCGCGGGCCGGCGTCGGCGGGGCTGGCGAGCGTCGAGACGGTGTGGCGCGGGCGCGGGGACCAGCCGGGCGTCGATCGGCTGGTGGTGGATTTCGCTGGCGTCCCGACGGATAGGAAGCCCGACCTGGCCGTGGATGTGGCGCGCGGGCAGCTCGTCAAGCAGGCGGGCTATCCAGTGCTGGGGCAGCCGGGCCTGTTTCGCGTCGTGCTCGACATCCGGCGGAACGGCGGCGAGGCGGCCGATATTCGCCTGCACCTGCGCACCGGCAATCGTGCGTTCAGCGAGTATCTGCATTATCCGATCGGCGCGTAGGCGGAACCGCTGGCCCGGCGGGCGGTTCCTGACGCTTGGGTCAATGAACGGAAAGCCACGATCATGGGGAACGCAGGCGTGCCGGCGAGCGACGCCGCAGGCGGACACAAGCCTTTGGCGCGCGCCTTCGAACAGGTGCCGGCCGAAGCGCCGCTCGCCATGCCGGAGCAGGATTTCCGCGCAGCGCCGCCCCATGTCGCGGATCGCCCCTTCAACATCGACATCTGGGCGCGCCGCCTGCTCGTCGTCGCGCTGGCGCTGATCCCGGCGGCGATGGCCGCGCATGAGATGCGCCGCTCCATCGGCCTCGACGGCATCAGCGCGATGGAGGGGGTCTATCTCGCCCTCTTCATCTCGCTGTTCGCCTGGATCGCCTTCGGCTTTGCGACCGCCACGATCGGCTTCCTGCTGCTGACGCTGGGCCGCGGGCGCGGCGTCGCGCCCCGGCCGCTGACCGCATCGGAGCCGCTGCGGGGACGGACGGCCATTCTCCTCCCCGTCTGCAACGAGGATTTCCTCGGCGTCCTCGGCCGCCTGTCGATCATGGAGCGCTCGCTGGCGCAGGTGATGGGCGGCGAACGGTTCGAATTCTTCATCCTGTCCGACAGCAATGCCGAAAATGGCGAAGCGGAGCGACACGCCTATCAGGAAATGCGCGGCTCCTTCTCAAGGCCGGTCCATTATCGCCGCCGCGCGCTCAATATCGGCCGCAAGCCGGGCAATATCGCCGAATGGGTGCGGCGGTTCGGCGGCGCCTACGACTATATGGTCGTGCTGGACGCCGACAGCGTGATGAGCGGGCAGACGATGGCGCGGCTCGCCGCCGACATGGAGCGGCATCCGCATGTCGGCCTCATTCAGACCGTGCCCACGGTCATGGGCGCGGCGACGCTGTTCGCGCGCTGGCAGCAGTTCGCCAGCCGCCTGTTCGGGCCGATTTCGGCCGCCGGCATGATCTGGTGGGCGGGCAGCGAGGGCATGTTCTGGGGACACAACGCCATCGTGCGGGTGCGCGCCTTCGCCGAAAGCTGCGGCCTGCCCGAGCTACCGGGCCGCGCGCCCTTTGGTGGCCACATCCTCAGCCACGACATGCTGGAGGCGGCGCTGCTGCGGCGGCGCGGGTGGGACGTGCACATGGTCACGGCCGACGACAGTTTCGAGGAATTCCCGCCCTCAATGCCCGACCTCTTCACCCGCGACCGCCGCTGGTGCCAGGGCAATATCCAGCATGTGCCGCTGCTGGTGAAGATCGCCGGCTTGCATCCGGTCAGCCGGTTCCAGCTGCTGGTGGGGGCGAGCGCCTATTGCACCTCGCCCATGTGGCTGGCGCTGATCCTGGTGGTGCTGGGCGGCGCGGCGAGCGGGCTGTGGCCGGCGGCGGCGATCCTGCCCTCGTCGGGGCTGCTGGTGGTGACGGCGGTGCTGCTGTTCGGACCGAAAATCCTGTCGATCGCCTGGGCGATGGCGGACCCCGCGCGGCGGATCGGCTTTGGCGGCGCGGCGCGGATGACGCGCGGGGTGATCGCCGACATCCTCCTGTCGGTGCTGATGGCGCCGGTCGCGATGCTGACCCAGACGATCAACCTGTTCACAATCCTGATGGGGAAGAAGGCGAGCTGGAACGGTCAGACGCGCGACCGCGACGGCATGGCGATCGGCAGCGCGATCTGGCTGTTCAAATGGCATATTTTGCTGGGTGTCGGCCTCACCGCGCTGGCGGTGCAGGCGGGCGCGCTCGGCTGGACCGCGCCGGTGGTGGCCGGCCTCTTCGCCGCGCCCCTGCTCGCCGCGCTCACCGCGCGCAAGGATCTGGGCAAGCGGGCGGAGGCGAGCGGCCTGTTCCAGGTCGCCGATCCATGGTGGCGCGCGCCAAGCTATCGCCCGCTGCGCTTCCGCTGGCCGAGCGGGGCGAAGCGGCCGGTCGTGGTTGCGAACGACGAGTGAGACAGTTTCGCGCGGCTTTCAGTCGTTCCAGTCGCGCAGCTTTTCGCGCAGCTTGTCGAGCGCAGCCTTTTTGATCTGGCACACGCGGGCCGCGCCGATGTCCAGCGTCTGGCCGATTTCCTCAAGGTTCAGTTCCTCGACGAAATAGAGTTGCAGCACCATCGCCTCGCGCTGCGGCAATTCGCCGATGCAGGCGGCGAGCGCCTTCTTGAGCGATTCGCGTTCCAGCACCTGATCGGCCCGGTCCTCGACATCCGCGAACCACATCGACTGGTCGGAATAGACCTCGTCCATGCTGGTGTGCTGCACCATCTCGACGCTGTCGGCGACCTCGCGATAGGCGGCGGGGTCGAGGTCCATCGCGGCCGACATCTCGGCTTCGGTCGGAAGGCGTCCAAGTCGCTGTTCCAGGCCATTGCGGACCTTCGCCAGTTCCCTGCGCTTCGCCATCGCGGATCGGCACAGCGTCGCCTGCCGCCGCAGATGGTCGATCATCGCGCCGCGCACGCGCAACTGCGCATAAGCGGCGAAGCCAAGGCCGCGATCCTCGAAGCTGTTGGCCGCCTCCACCAGGGCGACCATGCCGATCTGGAGCAAGTCCTCCACCTCGATCGCGGTCGAAACGCGGCCATGGACATGCCAGGCGATCTTGCGCACCAGCGGCATATATTGGCGGGCCAGCCGCTCGGGGCTATGCTCGCCGGGCTTGGCGTAGGTGTGGGCGCCGGCCGCGATCTTGTTCATATACATGGCTCAGCCTTTCCTCAGGCGACTCGCTCGCGCATCTGGTCCTGCCGGGGCAACGGGTCGTGCCGGGGCGCGGGACGCTGTTCGCTGCCTACCACCGCAACCACTTCCACACCCTTACCGTCGGGAATTTCGAGGAAGGACAGGACAGGCGTTTCGGGCAGATGCGGCTTGAACAGGCGGGCGAGCGCGCGGCGGGCGATCGGCGAGGTGACGATCGCGAAATTGCGCGCCTGCCCCATGATCGGCCGGGCGGCGTGGATCACCTGCTCGACGATGCGGTTGGCGAGGCTGGGTTCGATCGGGTGCTTGGCGTCGCCCGCAACGCGCATCGCCTGCGCCAGCATGGCTTCCAACTCGCCGTCGAGGGTGATGACGGGCAGCGGCATCTTCACCGGCACCAGACCCTGGATGATGAGCGCGCCGATGCGTTGCCGCACCGCTTCGACCAGTTGCTCATGGCTGATGTCGGGCCGGGCAGCGTCGACCATCGCCTCGCAGATGCGGCGGAAATCCTTGAGCGCGATGCCTTCGGACAGGAGCGCGCGGCACAGAGCGCTGATCTGCGTGAGGCTGAGCAGGCCGGGCGTGAGGCCATCGACCAGCTGCGGCGCGGCGTCCTTCAGATTGTCGAGCAGCTTGCGCGCTTCGTCGAGGCCGAACATCTCGGCGGCGTTCATCGCGATCAGCTGGTTGAGGTGGGTGGCGACCACCGTCGGCGGATCGACCACGGTATAGCCCGCGACCACCGCCTCGCTGCGCTTCGCCTGCGTGATCCACACAGCGTCCAGGCCGAAAGTGGGGTCTTTCGCCGCGCGGCCGGTGACGGTGCCTTCCAGCGCGCCGCTGTCGAGCGCGAGCAGATCGTCGGGCCAAATCTCGTCCTCGCCCACCACGACGCCGGCGATGGTGATGCGATATTGATTGGGTTCGAGCGCCAGATTGTCCTTCACGCGGACCATCGGCACGACGAAGCCCAGTTCCTTCGACAGCTGGCGGCGGATGCCGGTGATCCGGGCCATGAGCGGCGCGCCCTTGCGCTCGTCCACCAGCGCAATGAGGCCGTAGCCGATTTCCAGCCCCAGCACCGCGCCGTCCGAAACATCATCCCATTCGATGAGCGCGGGGTTGGCGGCGGGCGGCGGCGGCGCGGGTTCGGCGGCCTTTTTCTGGCTCGCCTTGCGCAATTGCCAGGCAATACCGCCGGCGACCGCGGCCGCCGGCAGGATGATGAGGTGCGGCATCCCCGGCAGGATGCCGAGGAAGCCGAGGATCGCGGCGACCGGAATCCAGGCGCGGCCGGTGCCGAACTGGCCCGCGACCTGCGCCGACAAGTCCTGCTCGCTCTTGACCCGGGTGACGATGGAGGCGGCGGCGATCGAGAGGAGAAGCGCGGGAATCTGCGCCACCAGCGCGTCGCCGATGGCGAGGAGGATATAGGTTTGCGCCGCTTCGCCGATCGCCAGCTTGTGGCTGACCACGCCCAGGATGATGCCGCCGACGATGTTGATGACGAGGATCAGGATGCCCGCGACCGCATCGCCCTTCACGAACTTGCTCGCGCCGTCCATCGACCCGTAGAAGTCGGCCTCGGTCGCGACTTCGGCGCGGCGGACCTTGGCTTCCTCGGGCGTCAGCAGCCCGGCGTTCAGGTCCGCGTCGATCGCCATCTGCTTGCCGGGCAAGGCGTCCAGGGTGAAGCGCGCCGATACTTCGGACACGCGGCCCGCGCCCTTGGTGATGACGACAAGGTTGATGATCATCAGGATCGCGAAGACGAAGATGCCGACCACATAGTCGCCGCCGATCAGGAAGTGGCCGAACGCCTCGATCACCTGCCCCGCCGCGTCCGACCCTTCATGCCCCTGCACCAGCACCACGCGCGTGGAGGCTACGTTGAGCGCGAGGCGCAGCAGCGTGGCGAACAGCAGCACGGTCGGGAAGCTGGAGAAGTCGAGCGGCTTGGCGGCATTCAAGGCCACCATCAGCACCGCAAGGCTGATCATGATGTTGGTGATGAAGCCGATGTCGAGCAGCAGCGCGGGCACCGGCACCATCATGAACATGACGACCAGAAGCGTCGCGAAGGGCAGCACCGCACCCTTGGCGGCGCTCATCCAGATCTTCGCTTTGACTTGGGCGGGGGACATAGGTGGCCGTTACCTTCCGAGGGTGGCGAGCATGAGATAGGCGAGGCGCGCGGTCTGCGGCTGCGGCGCGACGGTGACGTCGGGCTGTTGGGCAAGGCGCTGGGTTTCGATCCGCACATAGTCGGCGGGCTGGACCGTCTTCGCGCCGTCAGGCAGCGCGGCGGCGGCATATTGGACCGGGCCGCCGAGGCTGTCTGCGCCCTTCTGCAGCTTGGCGGCGAAGCGGTCGCGAATCTCGCTGAAGCTGCGCGGGTTGCCGGAACGGTCGTAGAAGATCGAGCGGTTCGCCCGCGCGGCAGACGGGAAGAGCGAGGCGGCGCTGGCGTCCGGCGCGCGGTCATGGGCCGACAGGAATTTCGCAGCGCCCCCGACGCCCAGGAAATGGGCGAGGTAGAGATCGACCGGCTCGGCTTCCCGGCCGAGCTTCGATTCGAGATAGGCCTTGTTGTCGGCGGCATGTTCGGCCGCCATCACAGACGCGGTTTCGGGATGCTTGCGCAGGTCGAGGATCTGCTGGCGCAGGTCCGGGTCGGCGACATAATAGCGCCCGCCGCTCTGCTGGATGGCGTCCGCCGCCCAGCCCAGGCCATATTCGCTGCCATGCTTGTCGATGACCGCAAGCCAGCTCTGGTCGATGAATTGATAGAGGCCGGTGGCGGACGAGGTCGTCGCGCGGGCGGTGGGATTGAGGCTCGATTCGATCTTCGCCTGGCCCAGCAGATAGCTGAAATCGACACCCGTGCGCCGGCTGGCCATGGCGATCGCGTTGGTCACGCGATTGCCGGCCGATCCGGTCACTCCAGTGATGTCTGCGAAAGACGACACGAACGCTGGTATCCCCACTTGCTAGCAGGGACATTAGAGCAAGGCTTGTGCCAAGATTTGGTTAACGCGACCGAAGGAAAAGAACGGCCTGCAACGAAAAACGGCGCCGATTGGCGCCGCTTTAGGGGGTGCGGAAAATATTTCTCTAGCGCCCGTATGTGAGCGGTGCGGTGGTCGCACCGTGGGAGGCAAGGATGGCGAGCCGCTGGCTCATATGGTCGGCGAGCAGGCTGGTGCGCACGCGGGCGCTTTCGAGCAGCGGCTGCATCGCCTTCAACCGGTCAGTGACGACGGGGTCGGAGCGCCACGCGCCAATCGCGCGGACGGCGGCGGCGGCATGGGCGACATGCCGGGTCGCATCCTCTATCGCGGCGGCGTCCAGGCCGTCGAGCGCGCCGCGCAGCCGATCGACCGCGGCGGAAAGATCATCCAGCGCGGCAAGGCCCAGCGGCATCGGAAAATTCCTCAGGCGGGAAGGTCGAGCGCGATCATGCGCTCGGCAATGGCATCGGCATCGACTGGATAGTTGCCCGATGCGATGGCGGCCTTGATCGCGGCGATGCGGTCCATGTCGACCGGCGCGCCTTCCGCGGCCATGCGCGCGGCGGGGCTGGCGGACGCCGAGGCGCTGGCCGAGACGGTCGCGCTGCCGGTGGCCGACGCGCGGGTCTTGCCGCTTTCGCGCAGGCTGTTCGCGCCGATCGCGCTGCTGATGCTCTGGCCAACGGAGTTGATCATCGGGGTAAATCCTTCACTCGTCCCTACTGGCTATAACGGACAAGTTCAAAAATCCTTAAATGGCTTTAGCATTAAATTCCGGCATTCGCGAAACCGGGTATCTGGACGACGCCCATTTCGACCACTTGGGCAAAGATCGGCGCGCTTTTCTTGTCCTCACGCACACGGATGGTCTGGCCCACCGCGCCATCCTCGTCCGCGATCATCATGCGCGATACGCTGAAAGCGGCGTTGCCGGCCATGAGCTGGACCGGATCGCCCTTGCGCACCACGGCTTCGCGTGGCGCGGCGACGGGTGCGGGGCGGGCGAAGCGGCTGGCGGGGGCGGCGGCGCGGGGCAACGGGCCAGACGCGGCGGCGGACGCGCCGGCGACCAGCGGCACGCGGATGCGCCAGCCCAACGCGTCGCACCTGACCACCGCCGCGCCGAACACCGGCCCTTCGACCGTAGGGGTCGCGGGACAGGCAGCGAGGCGCAGGCGGCGATCGACCGGCGCGGCGGGACCGCCCGGCTCACCCAGGTTCGCGCCCACCGTCATCGCGACGAGGCTGTCGATGCGGTCGAGATTCTCGAATTTCTGCTGCGCCAGCGCGGGCGCGGCGGTCAGCGCGACGGCGGCGAGAAGAAGGGCGGACGATCGGCGCACGGCATGTCTCCTGACAGGACTATGCCGGTGTTTCAGCAATGATCGTGCCAGACGCGCCTCAGTCGCCCGGCGCGGGGGCGAGGTGAATCACCTGCCCGCTCGTTCCCGCGCCATCGGCCTGATCGAGGCCACGGATGCGCAGCCGGTCCTGCGCGACGCCCTGCGCCCGCAATTCGCGCGCCACTGCGCCCAGGCGCGCGGCGGCGAGATCCCAGCTGTCGAAGCGGCCCTGCGCCGCGCCGAGGCCGGTGCTGCGCAGTTCCGCGCGTCGGGCGCCGATCCGCCGCGCCGCCGCCGCCACCCGCGCGCGGCCTGCCGGCGTCAGCAGCGCTTCGTCGGGCACGAACAGGTCGGCGGCGCGCAACGCTTCGCCCCGCGCCATGGCCCTGCCGCCGAACTGCGCGCTGACCTGCGCCAGCAGCGCGTCGCGACGCGACCCGCTCGCCTGCAACAGCACGAAGAAGCCGAGCAGCAAGAGCAGCAGATCGGCGAAGCTGACCGTCCAGCGATTGCGCCGGGCGGTGGCCGAGGCGGCGAGGCTGGTCATGCGACTTCGCGGATGGTGGCGCGGCGGAGCGGCGCATTTTCCCGCCGGGCGATTGCGAGCATCCAGTCGGCGACCTCCCGCTGCCAGGCGAGTTCCCGTTCCGACAGGTCGGACAGGCGCGCGGCGACGGGCGCGGCGACGAGGTTGGCGAGCACGACGCCATAAAGGGTGGTGAGCAGCGCCAGCGCCATCGACGGGCCGAGCTTCGCGGGGTCTTCCATCGCGGCGAACATGCCGACGAGGCCGATGATCGTGCCGGCCATGCCGAGCGCGGGCGCGGCGTCGGCGATCGACAGCCAGGCGCGATGCACCGCGCCATGGCGCTGCGCCCGGTCGGCCAGCGCCTGCGCCGCCCACAGCTCGAACTGGTCCGCGCGGTCGCAATTGGCGAGCTTGCGCGCGGCGTCGGTCAGGAACGGGCTGGCCGTCTTCACCCGGTCGGTGCAGGACAGGCCGCGCAGCTGCGCCACCTGATCGATCTTGAGCATGGCGGCGCGCGCGGCGTCGCGGTCGCGCAGCGGGTCGGCGGTCATGAGCGGACCCAGCGCCCGCATAGCGCAGCCAAGCGCGCCCAAGCCATTCTGGAACAGCGCCACCAGCGCCACCCCGCCCAGCATGGCCGCCAGCGTCAAGGGATCGAACAAATGGCCGATAATCGCGATCATGGTAGCCCGTCCCCATCGTCGTTTCGAGGCGGCGGCAAAGCCCTGCCGCCGGCCGGCAAAAATTTGCCGCCCTTGCCGCCCTGCCCTGCTCCAGCCCGGTTTTCCGCGCTTTGCCCTGCCCATTCGCGTCACCCACGCAAATTGGCACGGCTCTTGCGGATCACGGGCTGGATCACCCGCAGGAGACGCCATCAGGGGTCAGAACGGCGGGAGATGAGGAAACTTTAGAGCGAAATTTTGAGCATGTCGGTCGAAGACAATCTGTTCGGGATCCATGGGAAGGCGCTGGCGCTGCGCTCGCAGCGGCTGTCGCTGCTGGCGTCCAACATCGCGAACGCCTCGACGCCGGGCTACAAGGCGCGCGACATCGATTTCGAGGCCGCGCTCAAGGAAGCCACGAGCCGGGCGGGCAGCAGCGCGACCGATGTGGGCAAGGCGGTCGAGGACAGCATGGGCTATCGCGTCCCGCTGCAGCCCAGCCTGGACGGCAATACGGTCGAACTCAGCACCGAGCAGACGCTGTTTGCCGAAAATGCGGTCAAATATCGCACCACCCTCTCCTTCCTGGAGGGTCGCATCAACACCATCAACCGTGCGCTGAAGGGAGAATGAGCATGAGCAACCCGCCCATGAACGTCTTCGACATCGCCGGCCGCGCCATGAGCGCGCAGCTGGTCCGCCTGAACGCCACTGCATCCAACATGGCGAACGCAGGCAATGTCACCGGCAGCGCGGGCGAAGCCTATCGCGCGATCAAGCCGGTGTTTGAAAGCGTCACCGATACGCCCGGCGTGTCCACGGTGAAGGTCAAGAATGTCATCACCACCAATGCCGAACCGACCAAGCGGCACGACCCGAACCATCCGCTGGCGGATGCGAACGGGGATGTATGGGAAGCGGCGGTGGATGAGAATGCCGAGCTGGTCGACATGATCGAGACGGCGCGCATGTACCAGAACAATGTGCAGGTGCTCAACACCGCCAAATCCCTGATGCTGGAAACCATAAGGATCGGCAAATGACGACGACCACCGCCACCGACAGCGCGGGCCTGTCCGTCTACAACCCGAACGCCAAGGTCGGCACGGGCAGCGGCACGCTGGACCAGTCGAGCTTCCTGACGCTGCTGACCGCGCAGATGCAATATCAGGACCCGTTCGAGCCGGTCGACAACGCGCAGATGGTGTCGCAGATGGCGACCATCACCAATTCGTCGGGCATCGCCGAGATGAACCAGACGCTCAAGAACCTGGCGAGCGAGATGAGCGGCACGCGGCTGGGCGACGCAGCGAGCTGGATCGGAAAGTCGATGCTGGTCCAGAGCAACATCGCCGCCCCCGACGCCAGCGGCACCTATGCCGGGCAGATCACCCTGCCCGCCGCCACCGACGGCGCCACCATCGATCTGGTCGACAGCGCCGGCAACACGGTCAAGACCATCGAGATGGGATCGCAGCCCAAAGGCGACGTCACCTTTTATTGGGACGGCAAGAATGATGCGGGCGAAACCGTCAGCACAGCCGCGCTTCAGGTCAAGGTCAACGGCGCGACGCCCTCCCGCGTGGCGACCTGGGCCACTATCGCCGCCGTCCAGTCACCCGCTGACGGTTCCTCCTCGAAACTCATCACCGCGCTCGGCAGCTACAAGCCGTCGGACGCGATCAGCCTGATGTAACCCTCTTCCAACCCCATCCTTTTCACCCAAGGAGCAACGCCATGTCCTTCTACATCTCGCTTTCGGGCCTCAAGGCCTCCCAGGTCGATCTGTCGACCATTTCCAACAACGTCGCCAACGTCAATTCGACCGCGTTCAAGAAGAGCAAGGCCGAGTTCGGCGACATCTTCGCCGCCGCGCCGATGCAGACCACCAACCAGGTCGCGGGTCAGGGCGTGCGCGTGCAGGGCGTCGCCCAGCAGTTCACGCAAGGGACGCTGGAAACCACCGACAAGGCGCTGGACCTCGCCATTGCGGGCGAAGGCTATTTCACCGTGAAGCGCGACGACGGCAATATCAGCTATACCCGCAACGGCGCGTTCTCGGTCGATGACGGGCGCTATGCCGTCGATACGACCGGCGCGCGGCTCCAGGTGTTCCAGAATGCCGCCGCTGGCGCGCCCGCGACGCCCGCCGCGCAGATGGACCTCAAAATCCCGCTGACGCTGAGCGAGGCGCTGGCCTTCAACCCCGGCACCAATCCGGCTCCGGCGCCCGCCCCCACCGATCCCGATCCGCAGCTGACCAGCGTGTCGGTCGATAAGGAAGGCATGGTCTCGGCGGTCTATGCCAACGGCCAGACGGTGGAGCTGGGCAAGGTCGTGCTGGCCTCCTTCAACAGCCAGGAAGGGCTGCGGCAGGAAGGCGACGCGCACTGGAGCGCGACCGTCGCCAGCGGCGAGGCGATCTACGGCACCGCCAATGACGGCATGTACGGCAGCCTGAACAGCGGGATGCTGGAGCGTTCCAACGTCGACATCACCGACGAACTGGTCGCGCTGATCGCGGCGCAGCGCAATTTCCAGGCGAACAGCAAGGCGATCGAGGCGGCCAACACGCTGACCACCACCATCGTCAACCTGCGCACCTGATACAGGACTAGAAGGGGCAGCCCATGGACCGGCTCGTCAACACGGCACTTACAGCGATGCGCGGCGCGATGGCGCGGCAGGCGTCGGTCGCGAACAACCTCGCGAACGTCAACACCGTCGGCTTTCGCGCCGAAATCGCCAATGCCGAGACGCGCTGGGTCAAGGGCGATACCTTCGACACGCGGGCGCAGGCTTCGGAACAGGTGATCGCCGCCGACATGGCGCAAGGCGCGGTCACCGCCACCGGCAACCCGCTCGACGTGGCGATGAACGGCGACGCGCTGCTGACCGTCCAGGCGGCGGACGGCAGCGAAGCCTATACCCGCCGCGGCGACCTGAAAGTCACCGACAGCGGGCTGCTGACCACCGGCGACGGCCTGGCCGTGCTGGGCGAAGGCGGACCGATCGTCCTGCCGCAGATGGACAGCGTGTCGATCGCGCAGGACGGCAGCATCTGGGGCGTACCGCAGGGCGGCGACCCCGCCAACCCGCAGCAGGTCGACAAGCTCAAGCTCGTCAACGCCGCCGGGTCCAGCATCGCCAAGGGCAATGACGGACTGTTCCGCGAGGTGAATGGCGGCGCGCTGCCGTCCGACCCGCTGGCGACCGTCACGTCTGGATCGCTGGAGGGATCGAACGTCAACGCGACGCAGGCGCTCATTCAGATGATCGAGGCCAGCCGAGCGTGGGAAACCCAGGTCAAGATGATCGATACCGCCAAGCAGCTGGACGATGGCGGCGCATCGCTGATGCGCCTCGACGGCTGAAGATAATGGTTAATATTGGCACGCCTCTTGCTTTGATGCGTGCATGTCGCGTCCCGCTGGGATGCCGCCACGGAGAAGTCTGAGATGAGCAACGCCGCCCTTCATGTCGCCCGCACCGGCCTCGACGCGCAGAACACGAAGATGCGCGTGATCGCCAACAACCTGGCGAACGTCAACACGACCGGGTTCAAGAAGGACCGCGCCGATTTCGAGACGCTGGCCTATCAGCAGATCGTGCAGGCGGGTGCGAACTCCGACGCGGAGAACAAATTCGCCAACGGCGTGAACCTCGGCTCCGGCGTGGCGTTGCAGGGCACCAGCAAGATCAACACGCAGGGCACGCTCAACCAGACCAACAACGTGCTGGACATGGCGATCGAGGGATCGGGTTATTTCCAGGTGCAGCAGCCCGACGGCTCCACCGCCTATACCCGCGCCGGCAATTTCAGCGTGACCGCCGAAGGCACGATCGTCACCAGCGACGGCCTGCCGCTAATCCCGCAGATCACCGTGCCGCAGGGCGCGACGTCGGTGTCGATCGGCAATGACGGCACCGTGTCCGCGACGCTTCAGGGTGAAAGCGAACCGAGCCAGCTCGGCCAGATCGAACTGGCGAGCTTCATGAACCCGGCGGGTCTCCAGTCGCTGGGCGGCAACCTGCTCGTGGAAACCGCCGCCAGCGGGACGCCGCAGGTCGGCGTCGCGGGCCTCGAAGGGCGCGGCGTCATTCGCTCGGGCTATCTCGAAACCTCGAACGTCAACATTGTCGAGGAACTGGTCGACATGATCGAGACGCAGCGCGCCTATGAGGTCAACAGCAAGATGATCAAGGCGACGGACGAGATGCTCCAGTACGTCAACCAGAATATCTGAGGCTCTGATCCATGCGCCTCTCCCTCATCGTCGCGGCGGTTTCGCTGCTCGCCCTGGCCGCCTCCCCCGCCGACGCGGGGAAGAAGAAGCGCGACGTGGAGCGCGACTATTATGCGCCGACCGTGGTGGCGCAGCCGGCTCCGCCGCCCGCGAACGGCTCCATCTTCCAGGCGTCGATGGGCTATACCCCGCTCACCAGCGGCGCGCGCGCGACCAGCGTGGGCGACATCATCACCATCGTCCTTGTCGAACGCACGCAGGCGACCAAATCGACCAGCGCCGACACCAGCCGCAACGGCACTATCGGGCTGACCCCGCCGAGCACCGGCATCCTCTCCAAGCTCTTCTCCGCCAGCGACGTGTCGGCCGGCGGGCAGAACAGCTTCACCGGCAAGGGCGGCGCCAGCCAGTCCAACGCGCTGTCGGGCGAGATCACGGTAACGATCGCGGCGGTCTATCCCAACGGCACGATGCTGGTGAAGGGCGAGAAGGCGCTGACGCTCAATCGCGGCGACGAATATATCCAGCTGAGCGGCCTCGTCCGCCAGGCCGACATCGCGCCCGACAACCGCATCGCATCGACCCGCGTGGCCGACGCCAAGATCATCTACAAGGGCAAGGGCGAGATCGCCAACGCCAGCCGCCAGGGTTGGCTGCAGCGCTTCTTCTCCGCGATCAGCCCCTTCTGATGGAGACCCGCTTGACCCTCCGCGCCCGCATCCGTCTCATCCTCCCCTTTAAGGGGAGGTGGCTGGCCGAAGGCCAGACGGAGGGGTGTCACCCTGTCGATGGCGGGACACCCCTCCACCACCGCCTACGGCGGCGGTCCCCCTCCCCTGCAAGGGGAGGATGGCCGTTCGCATTCTTCGCCGCCCTCCTGACTCTCGCCACCCCCGCCCATGCCGAGCGCGTCAAGGACCTGGGCAGCTTTCAGGGCGTCCGCCCGAACCAGCTGACCGGATATGGCATCGTCGTGGGCCTGGCCGGCACGGGCGACGATTCGATCCAATATGCGACCGAGGGCATGAAGGGCGTCGTCTCGCGCTTCGGCCTCACCCTGCCACAGGGGGTCAATCCCGCGCTCAAGAACGCCGCCGCCGTGCTGGTGACGGCGGACCTGCCCGCTTTCTCCAAGCCCGGCCAGCGGCTGGACGTCACCGTCTCGGCGCTGGGCAAGGCCAAGTCGCTGCGCGGCGGCACGCTCATCATGACGCCGCTGCGCGGCGCGGATAACGAGATTTACGCGATGGCGCAGGGCAACCTGGCCGTAGGCGGGCTTGGCGTGTCGGGCGCGGACGGCAGCCAGGTGTCGGTCAACGTGCCCTCGGCCGGGCGCATCCCCGGCGGCGCGACGGTGGAGCGGGCGGTCGCGACCGGTTTCGACACCGCGCCGAGCCTGACCTTCAACCTCGCCGAAGCGGACCTGACGACCGCGCTGCGCGTCGCGGACGGCATCAACCGGGCGTTCGGGGACAAGCGGGCGAGCGCGGTCGATGCCGTGTCGGTGGCGATCAATGCGCCGCAGGGGGCGGAAAGCCGGATCATGATGATGGGCATGATCGAGAATATCGAAGTGTCGCCCGCCGATGCACCGGCCAAGGTGATCGTCAACGCCCGCACCGGCACCGTGGTCATCAACGGCGCGGTCAAGATCCATCCCGCCGCCGTGGCGCACGGCAAGCTGACCGTCAGCGTCAACGAGAGCCCGCGCATTTCGCAGCCCGCGCCCTTCAGCCAGGGGCAGACCGCAGTGGAGCAGTCGAGCAGCATCAGCATCGACGAGCAGAAAAAACCGATGGTCAATTTTAAAGGTGGGGCGTCCCTGGCCGATATAGTCAAGGCGGTGAACGCCATCGGCGCGTCGCCGGCGGACATGGTCGCGATCTTGGAGGCGCTCAAGCAGGCGGGCGCGATGAAGGCGGAGCTGGTGGTGCTGTGATGCAGATTTCAACGACATCCCCGACCCCGCCGGTCGCCGGCGGGGGAACCGGCGCTGACAAGGCGGCGCTCGAAAAGGTCGCGCAGCAGTTCGAGGCGGTGTTCCTGCGCCAGATGATCGGCGCGATGCGATCGGCGAGCCTGGCCGAGGGCATCAGTGACTCCAGCGCCACCCAGCAGTTTCAGGACATGGCCGACGCCCGCACCGCCGACGCGATGGCGGCCAAGGGCGCGATGGGCATCGCCGACCTCCTCATCCAGCAATTCGGCGCGCGCGTCGCCGCGACGCCCACGCCCACGAAGCCTGACGGCGCATGAGCGACCTGTTCATCATCGGCGCGTCGGGCGCGAAGGCCTATCGCAGCGCGATGGCCGCGATTTCCGAGAATATCGCCAATGCCGGCACGGCCGGCTATGCGCGCCGGTCGGTGACGATGGCGGAGTCCGGCTCCTCCACCGCCACCATGGCCACCTATATCAGCCGCGCCAATTTCGGCGGGGTGCAGGTGACGGGCGTGAAGCGCGCGACCGACCCCTATCTCGACGCCACGGTGCGATCGACCGGCACGGCGCTGGGCAGCGCGACGGCGCGGCTGCGCTGGCTGACCGACGCGGAAACCGCGCTCAACGACAGCAGCACCGGCATCGGCCAGCTGATGAGCGGCATGTACCAGAATATGGAGAAGCTGGCGGCCAGCCCGACGGACAAGTCGCTGCGCGTCACGACGCTCGACAGCATCGGCCGCGTCGCGCAGGCGTTCAACCAGACCGCTGCCGACCTTGAGACCGTATCCAGCGGCATCGCGACCGAGGCGAAGGCGTCGGTCGATACCGTCAACGCTGCGCTCGACGCGCTGGGCGCGATCAACAACAGCCTGCTGCGCGCGCAGCCGGGCACGTCCGCCTATGCGCAGCTGCTCGACAGCCGCGACGCGGCGCTGAGCGACCTGACCGCCAATCTCAATGTCACCGTGACCTTCGGATCGCATGACAGTGCGGAGATCAGCTTCGGCGGTCAGACGCTGGTGACGGGCAGCAGCGCGACGAGAATCGCGGTCGCCGCGAACACGGACGGCACGCTGGCGCTGTCGCTGGACGATGGCACCGCGCTCGCCACGCCGGGCAGCGGCACGCTGGGCGGGCTGTTCTCCTCGGCGGGCACTGTCGCGGACCGGCGCGCCAGCCTCGACACGCTGGCGGCGCAGTTCGTCACCGACATCAACGCCTGGCACGCGCAGGGCCGCACCGACGCGGGCGCGCCGGGCGCGCCGCTGCTGTCGGGCACGACCGCCGCGACGCTCAGCGCGCTCGTCACCGATCCGGCGGAGCTTGCCACCCGCTCAGCCGACGGCAAGCTCAACGGCAATCTGCTCAATGTGACGACCGCCCTGCGCGGCAATGGCAGCGTCGAGCAGAACTGGACCGCGATCATCTCCGCGCAGGCGACGCTGCTGGCGACCACCAAGGCGGAGCATGACACCGCGACCAGCCGCAACGACCAGGCGGTCGCCGCGCGCGAGGCGGTGAGCGGTGTCGATCTCGACATGGAGGCGGCCGATCTGCTGCGCATCCAGCAGGCCTATTCCGCCAGCGCCAAGGTGCTTCAGATCGCCAAGGAAACCATCGACTCCATCCTCAATATCCGCTGACCTTTCGAAAGGCTGACCCATGGTAGGCATCACCAACAAGATCATGATCGCCGAAATGCGCCGGCAGCAGAAATTGTCGCAGGACATTGTGGACGGGCAGACCGCCATCTCCACCGGCGTCACGCTGACCAAGCCGTCGCAGGACGTGCTGTCGTGGGTCCAGCTGTCCGAAGTCGGCCGGGCGCAGGCGCAGCAGGCGGCCTGGCAATCCAACATCAGTTACGGCACCACCCGCGCCGGCGGCGCCGAAGCGAACCTGTCGGAGATCAACAGCCTGCTGACGCGCGCGCAGGAACTGGTGACGTCGGCCCGCAACGGATCGCTCAACGACACCAGCCGCACCGCGATCGTCGAGGAAATGACGACGATCCGCGCGACCATCGGCGAATTGCTGAACCAGAAGGATTATCAGGGTACGCCCGTGTTCGACGACGGGCAGAGCGTGCTGGTGCCGGTGAGCCGGGGCCTCAACCTGGCGGTGGTCGGCACGCGGCAGGAGATTTCCGAAGGGATCGACGTCAAGGGAACGCCGATGTCGATCGACGACATTCTGGGCCAGAGCATCGCCGCCGTGCAGAATGGCGACGACGCCGCCATCGCATCGTCGCTGGACGGCGTGCTGGCGGCGCAGAGCCATATCACGATCGAGCAGGCCAAGCAGGGCGTGCGGGGCGACCGGCTGGAGACGGTCGGGGACCGCCTTACCAGCGTCGACCTCGACCTTGGCGACCGGCGCGAGGCGCTGGAATCGACCAATTTGCAGGACGTGATCTCGCGCGTGCAGTCGCAGCTGCTCCAGCTGGAAGCGGCCCAGTCGGCCTTTGCCCGGATCAACCAGAAGACGCTGTTCGACCTCATCAGCTGATCGCAAAAATGCGGTGTTCGCATCCTAAAGGCCGGGTTCACCAGGCCGTATTAACCATCTGACAGGCATCCAGGTGCGATGCTGCAACGGCGTGACGCCTTCGGGCCTATTTATCGGGGATATTCATGTTCGCAATCATCGGCCTGGTCGTGCTGCTCGGCATGGTGTTCGGCGGCTTCATCTTCACCGGCGGCGACATCGGCCCGGTGCTGCATGCCCTTCCCCACGAAATGATCATCATCGGCGGCGCGGCCGTCGGCGCGCTCATCATCGGCAATTCGGGCGCGGACCTGAAGGCGCTCGGCGGTGGCCTTGGCAAGGTGTTCAAGGGGCCGCAGTACAAGAAGCAGGATTTCCTCGACTGCATCTTCCTCGTCAGCAAGCTGATGAAGACGCTGCGGGTGGAAGGACCGGTGGCGCTGGAGCCGCATATCGAGGATCCGGGCAGTTCGACCATCTTCGCCGAATATCCCAAGCTGATGAAGGACAAGACGCTCGTCCACCTCATCAGCGACACGCTGCGCCTCGTCGTCGTGTCGTCGGGCACGCTGGACCCGCACGCGGTGGAGGAGGTGATGGACAACAGCCTCAAGACGCATCACCACGAGGCGCTCAAGCCCGCCGACAACCTGCAAGGGCTGGCCGACGCGCTGCCCGCGCTGGGCATCGTCGCGGCGGTGCTGGGCGTGGTCAAGACCATGGGGTCGATCGACCAGCCGCCTTCGGTGCTGGGCGCGATGATCGGTTCGGCGCTGGTCGGCACCTTCCTGGGCGTGCTGCTCGCCTATGGCATGGTCAATCCCTTCGCCAACCGCTGCCGCGCGGTGATCGAGCAGGACGGGGCCATCTATCATGTGGTCAAGCAGATCATCGTCGCCTCGCTGCACGGTCATCCGCAGCCGCTGGTGATCGAGGCCGCCCGTTCCAGCCTGATCCACGCCAACCAGCCCGGATTTGCCGAAGTGTTCGACGGTATGCGGGGCAAATAAGCCATGGCCGAGAAGAAACGGGGGGCGAACGAGCCGGAACCCCGGCCGATCATCGTCAAGAAGATCGTCGTCGAAGGGCATGGCGGCCACCATGGCGGCGCGTGGAAGGTCGCCTATGCCGATTTCGTGACGGCGATGATGGCCTTCTTCCTGCTGATGTGGCTGCTGGGCGCGACGACGGAAAAGCAGCGCAAGGCGCTGGCCGACTATTTCACGCCGACGCTGGTCGAGCTGAAGATGGCGTCGGCCGGATCGACCGGCCTGATGGGCGGCGACAGCATCATGGGCAAGGAAAATTACCCGACCACCGGCGGTCAGGGCAATTTGTCCATCACCATTCCCCGCGACTCCACCGGCACCAAGGACCAGGGCGGGAAGGCGTTGCGCGCGGCCGACCGGCAGAAGTTCGAGGCGATCAAGAAGAGCCTGGAAGAGAAGATGGCCAGGAGCGGCCTTGCCAAGCTGCGCAAGAATATCCGCTTCACCGAAACCCGCGAGGGGCTGCGCATCGACCTGATCGACGAGGCGGATTTCGCCATGTTCCAGTCGGGCACCGACCGATTAGTGCCGCAGGCGCGCGCGCTGATCGCGCAGGTGTCGCAGGCGCTCGGCTCCATGCCTAACCCGCTGATCGTGCGCGGCCATACCGATGGCCTGCCCTATGCCGCGGGGCGGACGATGAACAACTGGATGCTGTCGTCCGCCCGCGCCGAATCGACGCGCAAGGCGCTGAGCGAAAGCGGCATCCCCAACGCCCGCTTCGCGCGGATCGAGGGCGTCGCCGACCGCGAGCCGTTCATCAAGACCGACGCCTATGATCCGCGCAACCGCCGCATGTCGATCATCCTGGGCTGGACCCGGGGCGGCGGGGCGGATGCGGACGGCGACATGGACGCGGAAACCCGCGCGGCGATCGAGGAGCGGGACAACCCCGTCCGCGTCGCACGCGAGCAGGCGCTGAAACTGGACATGGGAGGCACCGGCCTGCCGCATGGGGCGCAGCTCATCAATCCGGCGGCCAGCAGCAAGGAAGGCAAGGTCGGCAAGCATTGACGAAGGTCGGGCGCGGCGCCGCGTCCGAACTGAGGCTTTCGCGTCCTCGTCCGTTGTCGTGGGCAGGGGCGTTGCCATGTTGCCGCACCGCACCAAAAATGCGGCGAACGGGTATTGAGATAATATATCATCCTGATACAGGGTCACATCTCCCTGAACCAAGGATGGTCGCCCCTCATGTTGCTTCTTCCCTCATTGCGTGCCGGCTGCGCCCTCGGCGCGCTCTGCCTTGCCGTTCCGGTCCTCGCGCAGCAACCGGACGCCGATAGCGCCGGCACCGGCTATCATGACCAGAAGGTCGACATCGTCGTCACCGCGCTGATCCCCCGGCGGCAGGGCGACATCCTGTCGGGCACGTCCGTGCTGGCCGGCGAGCAGCTGACCCGCGACCTGCGCCCCAGCATCGGCGAAACGCTGGCGCGGCAGCCCGGCGTGTCGGCCACCAGCTTCGGCCCCAATGCGTCGCGCCCGATCCTGCGCGGTTTCCAGGGCGAGCGCGTGCGCATCCTGACCGACGGGATCGGCAGCTTCGACGTGTCGAACACGTCGGTCGATCATGCCGTCGCCATCAACCCGCTGACCGCCGACCGGATCGAGGTGCTGCGAGGGCCGGCCGCCCTGCTCTACGGATCGTCCGCGATCGGCGGCGTCGTCAATGTGATCGACAGCCGCATACCCCGCCGCGTGCCCGACGAGCCGATCCATGTCGAAGGGCTGGCGACCTATGGCAGCGCCGCCAACGAACGCACCGTGAGCGGCGAGGTGGAAGCGCCGCTGGCACAGAATTTCGTCGTCCATCTCGACGGCAGCTGGACCAAGGCGGACGATCTGCGCACCGGCGGCTACATCCTTTCCAGGCCATTGCGCGCGCTCGCGGCGCAGTCGGACGACCCGGAGATTCGCGAGGACGGACGGTGGAAGGGCAAGCTGCCCAACACGGCGGCCGAGACGTGGGAAGTGGCGGGCGGCTTCGCCTATGTCGGCGACAACGGCAATCTGGGCGTGTCGGTCTCCCACACCGACAACCGCTACGGCGTGCCGTCGCGCATCGACGTGGAGGAGGACCATGACCATTCCGACGAGCCGGGCCATACCCATGAGGATGTGACGCTGGCGATGAAGCAGACCCGCGCCGACCTGCGCGGCGAGGTGGCGACGGGGGGCGGCTTCCTCGACAGCATCCGCCTGCGCGCCGGCTGGGCCGATTACCAGCATCAGGAGATCGAGCCGAGCGGCGAGGTCGGGACGACGTTCAAGAACCAGTCGATGGAAAGCCGGCTGGAATTCATCCAGGCGAAGCGCGGCGGATGGGACGGCGCGTTCGGCGCGCAATTCTTCACCCGCCGGTTCGAGGCGATCGGCGAGGAGAAGTTCCTGCCCCGGAACACGACCGACCAGATCGGGCTGTTCACCCTCCAGTCGCTGGACCTGGGCGGCACTCGGCTGGAGGCGGGCGCGCGGTTCGAGCATAGCGACCTGTCGTCGGTGCCCGACGCCGACCTGTTCGTGGGCGGTTACAAGCGCAGCTTCGACGCGCTTTCCGGCTCGATCGGCCTCAGCCAGGAAATCGTGCCGGGCTGGCGCGCGGGCGTGAACCTCTCGCGCAGCGAGCGCGCGCCGTCGGCCGAGGAACTGTTCGCGCGCGGCAATCACGCGGGCACGCAGGCGTTTGAGCTGGGCAATCCCGGCTTCGGCAAGGAAAAGAGCTGGGGCGTGGAAGGCACGTTGCGGGGCAAGGGCGAGGGCTACAGCGTCAGCCTCGCCGCCTATCACAACTGGTTCAACGGCTATATCTACGACACGATCGTCGATGACAGCGTGTGCCAGGCGGCCACTGGCGGGGCGGAGCTGGAATTCCCCTGCTACGCCTATAATCAGGCGGACGCCCGCTATTACGGGTTCGAGGCGGAGGGGACCGTCAAGCTGGCGCAGGTCGGCGGCTATGCGATCAACCTCGACGGCGTTGCCGACTATGTCCGCGCGACGATCAAGGGCAGCGGCCCCGCGCCGCGCATCCCGCCGCTGCGCCTGCTGGGCGGGATCGAGGCGCAGGGCGACCGCCTGACCGCCCGGGCCGAGGTGGAACATGTGTTCGAGCAGGACCGCATCGCCGCGACCGAAACGCCGACCGACGGCTTCACCCTCGTCAACGCCTCCCTCTCGATCAAGCCCTTTGCCGGCAACGACCGCGCGACGCTGCTGCTGTCGGCCAACAACATCTTCGACGTGGAGGCGCGGCGGCACGCCAGCGTGCTCAAGGATTTCGCCCCGCTCGCCGGCCGCGACATCCGGTTGACGGCGCGCTTTTCGCTGTAGCGCCGGGGCGGCCGGGCGCGGGCACCGCCCGGCCGCTAACCCACGTGATTGCGCATTGTGACATTTTCCTTACAAGCGATCCATGCGCCAGATCGCCGCCCTGCCCTACACCACCGCCGCCGACGGGACGATGCAGATCCTGCTCATCACCTCGCGCGATACGCGGCGCTGGGTCATTCCCAAGGGCAACCGCATCAAGGGGCTGGCCGGGCATCGCGCCGCGGAACTGGAAGCCTATGAGGAAGCGGGCATCCACGGCATCGCCTGCCCCGCGCCGATCGGCCAGTACCGCTATGACAAGCGCCGGCGCAAGGGCGGCGCGCGGGAAGCGACGGTCGAAGTTTTTCCCCTTGCAGTCACCCGCCACCTGACGCAATGGCCCGAGCAGGGACAGAGGGAGTTGCGCTGGTTCTCGGTCGCCGATGCGGCCAGAGCAGTGGACGAGCCTGACCTCCAGTCGATCATCGCGGCGTTCCGCGAACCGCCCGCCGATCCGGGCTGGTTCATCCGGGCGCTGCTGGCGATCCGCGAAAAGCAGAGGGACAGGACCGGAATGTTGCGCTGGTTTCATGCATTGATGCCCAAGCAGGGCCGCTTCTTCGAGCAGTTCGAGGATCATGCCGCCACGCTGGTCGCCGGGGCGGACGCGCTCGCCCTGCTGCTTCAGGGCGGGCCGGACATGGGCGCGCATATCCGCACCATCTCCGACGAGGAGCATCGCGCCGACGACATTATCCGTGACGTGTTGCAGGACGTGCGCCGCATCTTCGTCACCCCCTTCGACCGCAGCGCCATAACCGGCCTCATTGGCGTGATGGACGACGCGATCGACCAGATGAACCAGACCGCCAAGGCGATCGCCCTGTTCGAGGCCACCGACTTCCCGTCGCAGATGCGCGACATGAGCGCATTGATCGTGGAATGCGCGCGGATCACGGCGGAGGCGATGCCGCTGCTGCGCTCGCTCAACCTGAACGCCGCGCGTCTGCATGAACTGACCGAGCGGCTGGTGAAGCTGGAGGGCCATGCCGACCTGCTGCACGAAGCGGGGCTGAAGGCGCTCTATGAACAGGCGCGCGCCGGCAATCCGATGGACTTCATCGTCGGCAACGAGATTTACGGCCACCTTGAAAAGGTGACAGACCGGTTCGAGGATGTCGCCAACGAGATTTCCGGGCTGGTCATCGACCACGCCTGATCCTTAGACATCGACCCGCTCCCGTTCGCTTCGAGCTTGTCGAGAAGCGGACAGTGCGCGCATCAGATTTCTCGACTTCGCTCGAAACGAACGGACCTAAGGATGGACCCCATCGCCTTTCCCCTGCTGGTCGCGCTGATCGCGGTCGCGCTGGCGTTCGATTTTCTGAACGGGCTGCACGACGCGGCCAACTCGATCGCGACCATCGTGTCGACGCGGGTGCTCAAACCCCAATATGCGGTCGCCTGGGCGGCGTTCTTCAACTTCATCGCCTTCCTCTTCTTCGGCCTGCATGTCGCGACGACGGTGGGCAAGGGGATCGTGGACGCGAGCATCATCGACCCGCAGGTGATCTTCGGCGCGCTGATGGGGGCGATCAGCTGGAACCTCATCACCTGGGCGCTGGGCATCCCCTCCTCCTCCAGCCATGCGCTGGTGGGCGGACTGCTCGGCGCGGGCATATCGAAGGCCGGGCTGTCCGCGGTGGTGTGGAACGGCGTGTTCATGACCAGCGCGGCGATCGTCGTGTCGCCGGCCATCGGCCTGTTCCTCGCTCTCATGCTGGTGCTGCTCATCAGCTGGATATTCCGGCGCTTCACCCCGCAGGGGGCGGACCGGGTGTTCCGCAAGCTCCAGCTGGTTTCTGCCTCGCTCTACTCGCTCGGCCATGGCGGCAATGACGCGCAGAAGACGATGGGGATCATCGCCGTGCTGCTCTATTCGCAGGGAATGCTGGAGGGCGAGTTCCATGTCCCCTTCTGGGTGGTGATTTCCTGTCAGGCGGCGATGGGGATGGGCACGTTGCTGGGCGGATGGAAGATCGTCCACACCATGGGGTCGAAGATCACCCGGTTGACGCCAGCGCAGGGGTTCTGCGCGGAGACAGGCGGCGCGATCACGCTGTTCCTGGCGACGCATCTGGGCGTGCCTGTCTCCACCACCCACACCATTACCGGCGCGATCGTGGGCGTGGGCGCGTCCCGTCGGCTCTCGGCGGTGCGGTGGAACGTGGCGTCGAGCATCATCGTCGCCTGGGTCGTGACCCTGCCCGCCGCGGCGGCGATCGGCGCGCTGTTCTACGGGCTGACGCGGCTGTTCTGACGCGCATGAGGGGCGCGGATCGCTCCGCGCCCCTCATGCGCCGGAAGCGGTCAGGCCACGCGGCCGAGCCGGTGGTAGAGATTGGCGTAGTGGACCGACTCCGGCTTGTCCTGGACCTCGCGCAGATAATGCGCGATGGCGGTGCGGATGAGGCCGAAATCCTGTTGTGAAAAGACCGCCCGCGAACGGGCGGGCTGCGGCTGTTCGATCGTGTCGGTGGTCATTTGTCCTGTCCTTCCTCTGCCGGCCCCACGGGCCTGATGAACAGCGACGTAGACAGGTGGATCGCCTTTTTTAAGGCGGATGAGTGGCGCATAGTCACAAGCAAGCCTTGTATAAATGTCATTTTATGACATGATGACCGAATGGCAGATGTCGCGGATCGCAAGCTCTATCTCGGCCCCAAGCTGCGCGTCCTGCGCCGCGAGCTGGGATTGAACCAGACGCGGATGGCGGAGGAGCTGGGCGTGTCGCCCAGCTATCTCAACCATCTCGAACGCAACCAGCGCCCGCTGACGGCGCAGATGCTGCTGCGGCTCGCCAACACCTATGACATCGACATTCGCGACTTCACCGCCACGGCGACCGACGGGGGCGCGGGCGAACTGAGCGAGATATTGTCCGACCCGCTGGTGCGCGAGATCGGCGTCGCACGCGACGAAGTGCTGGAGGTCGCGGAAAATTACCCCGGCGTCAGCGAGGCGATCGCCCGCTTCTATCGCGCGCTCAGCGACCTGCGCCGCCTGCCCGGCGACGTGGCGGCGGGTGCTGCGACCACGCAACTGGTCGCGCCGATCGACTGGCTGCGCGAGACGATCGCCCGCGCGGGCAATCATTTCCCCGAGATCGACGCCGGCGCGGAAAGCCTGGCGGGCGAATTGCCCGACGATCCGGCGCTGCTCCAGGCGGCGCTGCGCGCGCGGCTCAAGGACCGGCACGGCATCGGGGTGCAGGTGATGCGCGCCGAGATGATGCCCGGTGCCTTGCGCCATTATGACATGCATCGCCGCCGGGTGATGCTGATCGAGCGGCTGCCCGCGTCCGGGCGGCTGTTCGCGCTCGCCTGGCATGTGGTGGCGCAGGAACTGGCGGACGGGATCGCCGCGCAGGTGGCGCGCGCGGGGCCGCCCGACGAGGACAGCCGCCGCCTCTGCGTCATCGCGCTGACCAACTACGCCGCAGCCGCGCTGGTCATGCCCTATGACCGCTTCCGGCAGGCCGCCGAGCAGAGCCGGTACGACATTGCGCTGCTGCGCGACCGGTTCGGCGTGTCGGGCGAGCAGGTCGCGCATCGCCTGACCAGCCTCAATCGCACCGGCGCGCGGGGCATCCCCTTCTTCCTCGCCAAGGTGGACCGGGCGGGCATCCTGTCCAAGCGGTTCGACGGGGAGGCATACCCCTTCGCCCGCTATGGTGGCACCTGCCCGCGCTGGGACGCCCATGCGCCGCACGGAGCGGGCGAGATGCGCCGCCAGCTGATCGAGACGCTGGACGGCCGCCGATTCCTGACGCTGAGCATCGGCCTGCCGCCGCGTCCCGGCCAACGGGGACGCGCGGTGATCGCGCTGGGGTGCGAGGCGAAGCATATCGGCCGGATCGTCCATGCCGATGGCATCGATGCGGGCAGCGACGACGCGACGGGGATCGGCCCGACCTGCCATCTGTGCGAGCGGCGCGATTGCCCCGACCGCGCCCTGCCCCCGGTCACGCGCGCGCTCGACCTGCATGGCTACGAGCGGACGGTCGCGCCCTTCCCGTTCCGGCGGGTGTGATTATTGGGGTTTGAGCGTATCCATGATCTGGCGCACCGGGCTGATGTCGTATCCGGCCGCGGCCGCCTGCGCCGCCAGCACGTCGGGATGGTCGCCGGCGCGCGCACGGGTCAGCGCCCACAGGAGCGTGCTGCGCGTGCCGGAGCGGCAATAGGCGAGCAGCTTCCCGCTTGTCCCCTGCTCCAGCGCCTGCGCCATGCCGTCGAGCTGCCACGGTGCGAAACCGCCATGCGACACCGGCACCGCGACATAGGCGATGCCCGCCGCCTTCGCCGCCGCCTCGATCGCCGCGCCGTTGGTCTGGCCCGGCTCCTCGTCATCGGGGCGGTTGTTGACGATGATCGTCACGCCCTGCGCCCTGGCTTCCGCGACCTGCTCGACGGTGATTTGCGGGGACACGAGGATGCGGTCGGTGAGCTTGCGGAACATGGGGCGTCTCCTTCTTTGCGAGAGCGATGCCTTCCGATGCCGACGCTTGCAAGGTTTTTGGTTCGCGCGGAGCCGCGGAGAGGGGCGGCTCCCAGTGCACTTAACTTGTTCCCCGGCGAAGGCCGGGGTCCAGTTCAGGCCGCCGATCTGGACCCCGGCCTTCGCCGGGGAACAGTAGGCTGGGTCAAACTACGTGATATTACAGAAAGGGCCGGATCGCCGCGAGGAAGGCGTCGCCATAGGCGTCCAGCTTCTTCTGGCCGATGCCGCTGATGTGGCTCATCTCCCGGATGTTCGACGGGCGCTGTTCGGCCATTTCGCGCAGGGTCGAATCATGGAAGATGACATAGGGCGGCACCCCCTGCTCTTGCGCCAGCTCCCGGCGGCAGGCGCGCAGCGCGTCGAACAGCGGATCGCCGACCGGGTTCGCGTCCGCGCCCCGGCGAGCGTTGCGGCCGCGCCGTTCGCGCTTCGGGGGCAGCAGGATGCGCACCTCCTCCTCGCCGCGCAGGATGGGGCGGGCATTGGGACCGAGCATCAGCCCGCCATGCTCGGTCGTCTCCAGCGCGTCGCGCACCAGCAGCGCGCGTTGGACCGGGCGGAGCAGCGCCGCTTCCTCGCCGCTGACGATGGCGTGGACGGAAATCCTGTCATGCCCCCGCTCGCGCACCTTGTCATTGGGCGCGCCGGTCAGCACTGCCTCGATATGGCCCGCGCCGAAGCTCTGCCCCGTGCGATAGACGGCGGACAGATATTTGCGCGCGGTCTCGGTCGCATCCACGCTGGCGGGGGGTGATAGACAATTGTCGCAATTGCCGCAGGTGGGCGGCGGGCTTTCGCCGAAATGGCGGAGCAGGATGGCGCGGCGGCACGTCGCGGTTTCGACCAGCGCGCCAAGCGCCGCGACGCGGGCGCGCTCGCCCGGCTGGCGGGCGGGTTCCAGTTCGCCGATGCGCAGGCGGGCGCGGGCGAAATCCTCCGCGCCCCAGAAGAGATGCGCGACCGCCGGTTCGCCGTCGCGCCCCGCCCGGCCCGATTCCTGATAATAGCCCTCGATCGACTTGGGGAGGCCGGCGTGCGCGACGAAGCGCACGTCGGGCTTGTCTATCCCCATGCCGAAGGCGACGGTGGCGACCATCACCATATCCTCGCTGGCGATGAAGGCGGCCTGGTTGGCGGCGCGCTGGGCCGGGTCCATGCCGGCATGATAGGCGCGCACGGCCCGGCCGCCCCGCCCCAGCGTCTCGGCGAGCTTCTCGGTCGCGGCGCGGGTCTGGGCATAGACGACGCCCGGTCCCGGATGCTCGGCGAGCAGGTCGGCAAGCTGCCGCGTCAGGCCGTCGCGCGGGTGGACGGCGTAGCGGATATTCGGGCGGTCGAAGCCCGAGATGATGAGGCCGTCTGCGGGAATGCCGAGCTGGACGAGGATGTCGGCGCGGGTATGCGCGTCGGCGGTGGCGGTCAGCGCCAGGCGGGGGACATCGGGAAATTCGTCCAGCAGCGGGCGCAGCAGGCGGTAGTCGGGGCGGAAGTCATGGCCCCATTCGGACACGCAATGCGCCTCGTCGATGGCGAAGAGGGCGATCTTCGCGGATCGGAGAAGCTGACGGAACCCCTCCCCGCTCGCGCGCTCGGGCGCGACATAGAGGAGGTCGAGGTCGCCATTGCGCAGCCGGTTCTGCGTCTCGCGCCAGTCGGCGTCGACGCTGGTGAGGCTGGCGGCGCGCAGGCCCACGGCATTGGCGGCGCGCAGCTGGTCGTGCATCAGCGCGATCAGTGGGGAGACGACGACGCAGCAGCCATCGAGCGCGGCGGCGGGCAGCTGGTAGCAGAGCGACTTGCCAGCACCCGTGGGCATGATGGCGAGCGTCGGCCGGCCCGCCATGACGCGGCCCACCACCTGTTCCTGAACCCCGCGAAAGGCGGTGAAGCCGAATATGTCGTGGAGAAGCGTCGGGATGTCGCGCGGCATCGGGCGGCCTTAGCGGGTGGGGAGTGATGGGGCCAGCGCATTAGGTCGTAAACCCATAAATGGGTGAGGTTGTCAGGCTACTGTAATCTGTAGCCCGCTTGCGTCAGCTCGCTGCGGACTTTCCGCCAATATCCAGCCCAAGGCTCAAGGTCGTCGTTGACGCAGGTTCGCTCTACTTTCAATAGCGCATTTCGTTGTCCTGGCTTCCAACGAGCAGTGATGCTTACGCTGACTTTAGGACTTTGAAGCCCCAGCGTTTGGCTCAGGGTCTGCCCTCCTTCTGAGCTACCGACACCCCACGTGGTCATGCCAACTCGCGTGGAGAGCTTCTCAAATGCCGCTTCCAGTTTTTTTACATCATCGTCAGGCAAAATGATGACGGCTGTGGCGAAGACGCGCGCCCGCTTAGGATTACTGCAAACCGAGCTATATGCTGCAGCCTGAGAAGAGCAGAGCGCGAGAATAGCGGCGCCCATTATGGTGCGAAAGAGTCCCATCATAATGCCAAGTATCACATGGCTGGCACTCCCCAAATATGGGTTCGTCATCTAATTCTTCCCTGCAAGGGAAGGTGTCGCGCGCGAAGCGCGTGACGGAGGGGTGTCATGCTATCGAGAGGGTGACACCTATCCACCATTCGCTTCGCGAACGGTCCCCCTCCCCTTCTAGGGGAGGATTTTGCAGATCAATCCACAGGGGCCAGCAAACAACCCCAGCCATCCCTGAACCGCGCGGTGCGGCTGGCGAGCAGAGGGACGCTGGCGCGCACGGCCTTGTCCTCGGGCACATCCTCCAGCCGCACCAGCGCCATGCCGGGCGCCTTGTCCTGCGCGCAGCTGCCCATCGCCCGCCCTTCCACATAGCGGCACGAACAGGTGAGGCGCGCGCCATAGGCCGCGCCGAGCTGCGCGCGGGCGAGCAACGTCGGCCCGTGCCATGCCAGCAGCCCGAACAGGATCAGGACGATAGCGGCGCTCGCCCACCCTATCCGGTTCCATTTCCGTTCACCCGCCATGGCTCTTTTTTCCGCATCTGTGTAAGGGCGCCGGCTTATGCAGATCGACAGCCGAATCGTAAAGCGCCTTTGCCTGGGGGCCGCAGTCGCCGCGCTTGGGGCCGCGGGCGTGCTGGCGGTGCGCGCCGCGCCAGGCGACGCGCCGGTGTACAGCGTCTCGACCGATGCCGTCGTCGCGCAAGACGCGCTTCGCGCCGCGATCGACCCGCTGTTCGAGGATGACGCGATGGGCGAAACCCGCGCGTTGCTGGTGATGCGCGACGGGGAAATCGTGGCGGAACGCTATGCGCCTGGCTTCGGGCCGGACACCAAGCTGCTCGCCTGGTCGATGGCCAAGAGCGTCACGGCGGTGCTGGTGGGGCTGATGGTCGCGGACGGGCGGCTGGCGCTCGACGCGCCGGTGCCGGTCGCGGCCTGGAGCCAGCCGGGCGACCCGCGCGGGCGCATCACCCTGCGGCAATTGCTGACGATGACCTCGGGCCTCGACCATGTCGAGGATGGCGAGCCGGTGACGGACGGCGACACGGTCAGGATGCTGTTCCTGGAGGGCGCGCAGGACATGGCCGCCTATGCCGAGGCCAAGCCGCTCGCCCATGCGCCGGGATCAACCTTCGCCTATTCGACCGGCAGCACGCTGATCCTCGCCGATCTCATGACCCGGATGCTGACCAACAGCGCCGATCCCGACACGCGGCGGCGGGCGATGCAGATGTTCATCGACGGGCGGCTGAAGGCGCCGGGCCGGCTGCCGAGCCTGACGGCCGAATATGATGCGCACGGCACCATGATCGGCGGCAGCATGATGCACATGACCGCGCGCGACTATGGCCGGTTCGGCGAACTGCTGCGCCGCCGGGGCAAGGGTCCGAGCGGGCACCAGATATTGCCGGAAAAGTGGATCGAGTTGATGACGACGCCATCGGCGCACAACGCCGCCTACGGCCTGCACCTGTGGCTCAACCGCGAGAGCGAGGAGAGCGCGCTGATGCCGGGGCAGGCTCCGCAAAGCCTGTTCGGTTGCGTCGGACATGACGGGCAATATATATTGGTGTCGCCTTCCCAGCGGCTGACGGTGGTGCGGATCGGCATGTCGCCCGAGAAGGAGCAGCGGCGTGCGGTTCGGAGCCAGCTGGCGAAGCTGGTCGGGCTGTTTCCGGGCTAGAGGAGAAACCGCCCCTCTATGACCGTGCGGCACTTGCCGGTCAGCACCACCCGGTCGCCGTCGAGCAGGCAGCCCAGACGCCCGCCGCGCGCCGACGCCTGAACGGCGCTGATCGTGGTGCGGCCGAGCCGCTCCGCCCAGAAGGGGGTGAGCAGGCAATGGGCGGAGCCGGTGACGGGGTCTTCGTCCACGCCGCCGCCGGGCACGAAGACGCGGCTGACGATGTCGCTGTTCGCGCCGGGCGCGGTGGCGATCAGCATGACGTCACCAAGCGCCCTGAGCGCCGCGAAGTCGGGGGTGAGCGCGCGCACGGCGGCTTCGTCGGGGAAGAGGAACAGGCTGTAGCCGCCGTCGCGCCATTGGCTTTCTAGCGGCGCGCCGCCGAGGCCGGCGGCAAGATCGGGCAGCGGCCGGGGCGTCATGGTCCAGGCGGGCAGCGACAGGGCATAGCCCTCGCCGTCGCGCGTGACCCCGAGGATGCCGGCATGGCGGGTGCGGAAGCGCACGGCGTCACCCTGCATCAGCACATGCCCGCTCGCCAGCGTCGCGTGGCCGCACAGCTTCACCTCCACCGCCGGGGTGAACCAGCGCAGGTCATAATCCGCCTCCGGGTCGTCCGGCGTGGCCACCGTGAAGGCCGTTTCCGACAGGTTGTTTTCCGCCGCGATGGCTTGCAGCGTCGCGTCGTCCAGCCAGCGGTCGAGCGGCATGACGGCGGCGGGATTGCCGGTGAAGGGGCGGTCGGCGAAAGCATCGACCTGGGTGAAGGGAAGGCTGGTCATGAGGCGATCCTGTTGCGGTGTCGCGACGGTCATGGCGCGCCCGCGCGCCGCCGCACAGGGCCAGGCGCGGCATAGTGGCCCTGCGATGACCGACAGGAAATGGGCCAGCCCCCGTGACGAGGGCTGGCCCGTGTCGCGGCGTTCAGGGGACGCTTTGACCGTCAAGCCATGCTCAGCATGCTGACGCTCCCCAGGCTTACGCTCTGCCGCTCACCCACCCGCGGGCGATGATTGTCATCCTAGCGTAACAAGGTCGAGTCGTCTCGCGCTTTTCGCCGCAAGCGCCTCGATTCGCCGTATCATTGGCCGCACTGGGCGCGATGGAGCAGCTTCTGGTCGGCCAGAACCAGCGCCATCATCGCCTCGACCACGGGCACACCGCGAATGCCGACGCAGGGGTCATGGCGGCCCCTGGTGATGATGTCCGATGCTTCACCCTCGCGCGTCACCGTCTCCACCGGGATCAGGATCGAACTCGTCGGCTTGAAGGCGACGCGCACCTTCACCGGCTGTCCGGTCGAAATGCCGCCCGCGATGCCGCCGGCATGGTTGGCGAGGAAGGTGGGGCCGTCATTGCCGCCACCTGGGCCGGGGCGCATGGGGTCGGCATTCTGCTCGCCGCGCAGACGGGCCGCCGCGAAGCCGTCGCCGATCTCGACGCCCTTGACCGCGTTGATGCTCATCATCGCGGCGGCAAGTTCGCTGTCGAGCTTGGCGTAGAGCGGCGCGCCCCAGCCGGCGGGCACGCCGGACGCGACGCACTCCACCACCGCGCCGAGCGACGATCCATCGAGCCGCGCGGCGTCGACCAGCGCCTCCCAGCGCTTCGCCGCCTGCGCATCGGGGCAGAAGAAGGGATTTTCGCCGATCTGGCCCGGATCGAAATTGGCGAAGTCGATGGCGTCGCCGCCGATCTCGGTCACATAGGCGAAGATGTCGACTTCGGGCACGACGAGCCGCGCCACCGCGCCCGCCGCGACCCGGCTCGCCGTCTCGCGCGCGGAGGAGCGCCCGCCGCCGCGATAGTCGCGAAAGCCATATTTGGCGTCATAGGCATAATCGGCATGGCCGGGGCGGTAGGCTTTGGCGACGTCCGAATAATCCTTCGATCGCTGGTCGGTATTTTCGATCATCAGGCTGATCGGCGTGCCGGTCGTCCGCCCCTCGAACACGCCGGAGAGGATGCGCACTGCGTCCGGCTCGCGGCGCTGCGTCGTGAATTTAGAGGTGCCGGGCTTGCGCAGATCGAGCCAGGGCTGGATGTCGCTTTCGCTGAGCGGCAGGCCCGGCGGGCAGCCGTCCACGACCGCACCGATCGCGGGACCATGGCTTTCGCCCCAGGTGCTGAAGCGGAACACGCGGCCGAATGTGTTGAAGCTCATAGACCCCTCTCCCCATGGGGGAGAGGGAGGGGCCCGCTCGGCGCAGCCGAGTGGGAGGGTGAGGGGCTGGTGCGCGCAACCATAGCGATTGCCTCCAGCACCCCCTCGATATTGTCCATAATCTCTGCGTTCGAGAAGCGGATCACCGTAAAGCCCCTGCTTTCCAGCACCGCGCTTCGCTGCTGGTCGGCTGCCTCCCTAGCGGCATGGTCATCGCCGTCAACTTCGATGACGAGCTTGACTTCAGCGGCGTAGAAATCCGCGATATAGCCGGCCAGCCAGACCTGCCGGCGGAACTTGATGCCATTGATCTGCCGATTGCGCAGCTTCGACCAAAGCCGTTTTTCCGGCTCGGTGGGGTTTCGGCGCAGCGCGCGCGCTCGGGCGAGGGAATCGGGCGTGTCAGGTCGGCGCATATCCCCCTCACCCTCCCACCGCTGCGCGGCGGGCCCCTCCCTCTCCCCTCAAGGGAGAGGGTTCAACAGCGTCACTTATCCAGCGCGATGTCGGGCGCGTCCTCCGCCTTCATGCCGATGACGTTATAGCCCGCGTCGACATGGTGGATTTCACCGGTTACGCCCGATGCCAGGTCCGACAGCAAATAGAGGCCTGCGCCGCCCACATCCTCGATCGTGACGTTGCGGCGCAGCGGCGAGTTCAGCTCATTCCATTTGAGGATGTAGCGGAAGTCGCCGATGCCGCTGGCCGCCAGCGTCTTGATCGGCCCGGCGGAGATGGCGTTGACGCGGATATTTTCCGGCCCCAGGTCCATCGCCAGATATTTAACGCTGGTTTCCAGCGCCGCCTTGGCGACGCCCATGACGTTGTAATGCGGGATCACCTTTTCCGCGCCATAATAGGAAAGGGTCAGGATGCTGCCGCCATTGGGCATCAGCGCGCGGGCGCGCTTCGTCACGGCGACGAAGCTGTAGGCCGACACGTTCATCGTCAGCAGGAAATTGTCGAGGCTGGTGTCGACATAGAGGCCGCGCAGCTCATTCTTGTCGGAAAAGCCGATCGCGTGGACGACGAAATCCAGCGTGCCCCAGCGCGCCTCGATCTCCGAAAAGGCGGCGTCGAGCTTCTCCATGTCGGTGACGTCGCAGTCGATCAGGAAATCGGAACCGACCTGGTCGGCAAGCGGCCGAACCCGCTTCGCCAGCGCGTCGCCTTGGTAGGAGAAGGCCAGCTCAGCGCCGTGGGCGTGCAATTGCTTGGCGATGCCCCAGGCGAGCGACTTGTCGTTGGCCAGCCCCATGATGAGGCCGCGCTTTCCTGCCATCAAGCCCGTCATATCGTCGTTCCGTTTCCCTGCGTTCCGGGCGCTTCTTCCGCTTCCTCGTCGGGGAATTCCGCGAGCGCCGCGTTCAATTCGGCGCCAATTACCACGCCAAGCCCGACGAGAAAGAAAAAAATGAGGGTGATCATGACGCCCGCCAGGCTGCCATAGGTGCGCCCGTAGCCGCCCAGCAGCGATAGGGTCGGCGGCAGCAGCAGGACGGTGCCGTACCACCACAGCGCCGTCGCCACCGCGCCGGGCCATTTGGGAAAGCGCCGATCCTTGTAGGCGGTGGGGGTCAGGGCCACGAACAGCGACCAGAGCGCGACGCACAATATCCCCATCGGCACCAGCCGGGCGGAGGCGACGAGCGCGATCGCTTCATCGGCGAAAGGCAGGATCCGGTGGAGAAATTCGTCCGCGCCGGTGATCGCGACCTGAAGCGAAAAGGCGAACATCACCGCGAACACGCTGACCAGCGTGATGCCGATCGCGCCCAGGCGATAGCGCCAGAAGGGCTTTGTGCTTTTCGTGCCATAGGCGCGGCGCAGGATGTCACGGATGGTTTCGATGAGGCTGCCCACGGTCCACAGGCCGACAAGGCCGCCCAGCCAGAGCAGCGGACCGGAGCGGGCGTGGAGCACGTCGCTGATCGGCTGGCGCACCACATCGGCGACGCCGCGCGGGACGGTGGTGAGGAAGGCGTTGACCGCCTGCACCCCGTCATCGGTGCGGCCGAAGATGCTGGCCACCGCCGCCGCGACGATGAAGAAGGGGAAGAGCGTCATCAGCGACAGATAGGCGAGGTTGCCGGCATGGATGAACCCGTCGCTGTAGGTGCCGACGGCGACGCGCTTCATCACCTCGAACGGCTGGGTGCCGGGGCGCACCCGGTCGATCTGGCGATGGAAATGCGCCCGCGCCTGCGCCGCCATCTGGCGGCGGGCTTCGGGCGAATAGGGTGAGGGCATCGGCATGAGCCGCCCCTAACGCCTCAGACGCCGAGATGGGCGCGGACGGGGCGCGGGTCCTGCCAGCCCTCGACCAGCGCGCGGATCGCCGGGTCGTCGGCGGGCACGTCGATCTGGAGCGTGACCAGCTGGTCGCCGCGCTGGCCGCTCTTGCCGGTGAAGCCCTTGCCCCGCAGGCGCAGCGTCTTGCCCGATGTCGCGCCCGCGGGCACGCCCAGCATCACCGGGCCGTCGGGCGTGGGCACCTTCACCTTGCCGCCCTTCACCGCCTCGTCGAGGGTGATGGGCAGGTCGAGCAGCACATTGTCGCCGTCGCGCCGGAAGAAGGGATGCGGCTTGACCTCTATGGTAACGATCGCGTCGCCAGCGCCGCCCGGCCCCGGCTGGCCCTTGCCGGAGAGGCGCATCTGCGTGCCCGTCTCCACCCCGGCGGGGAGCTTCAAGTCGATCGTCTTGCCGTCCTGAAGCGTGATGCGCTGGGGCGCGAGGGTGGCGGCGTCGATGAACTGCACGGCGAGCCGATAGGCGACATTCGCGCCCTTGGCCGGCGCCTGTCGCCCGAAGCCGCCGCCAAAGCCGCCGCCACCCGCGCGCCGGCCCGCGCCGCCGAACAGTCCTTCGAAAATGTCGCCGAAATCCGCGCCGCCCGCGTCGAACCCGCCGCCCGGCTGGCCGCGAAAGCCGCCGCCCCCTGCCCCGCCGCCAAAGCCGAAGGGCGCGGTGGGATTGCCGTCCGCATCGATTTCGCCCCGGTCGAACCGGGCGCGCTTGTCCTTGTCGGACAGGAGGTCATAGGCGTTGGTGGCGGCGGCGAATTTGTCCGCGGCTCGCGGGTTGTCCTTATTCTTGTCGGGATGCAGTTCCTTCGCGAGCTTGCGATAGGCGGACTTGATCTCCGCCTCGGTCGCGCTGCGGGCTACGCCCAAAGTGGAATAGGGATCGGCCATCTTGTTACCTGTTGCACAAAAGCATCACTTGCCGACTATGTGGACGAGGATGCGGCGACATTCAAGTCGGCGGTCCGATTGTCTGATGCTGTTCCCCCATCTTGGGTATGCGCCGCATTCGCAACCCGATTAGCACCACCCCGCATCATTGTAATTCGGGGGAATTCCTATGCTTCATCCTTGCCGTACGGCCGCGTTGCTGGGCATGGCCGGCGCGATCCTCGCCGTGGGCGCGGCGCAGGCGCAGACGACGGGGCCGGGCGCGCCGACCACGACGCAGCTCGACCAGCTGTCCAGCCTGTTCCGCATCAGTGTCAACCTGCGCGCGCCGTCGGGCGCGATCCTCACCGACACCTATGGCCTCAACCGCGCCGAACGCAGCTACGAATTCATGGACCCGGTCCGGCTGCGCGAACGCTATGGCGCGCAATATACCGACCGGAGCGCGGTCGCCGGCGTCCTCGATTTCCGTGGCCTCGCCATCCTGGGCTTCTTCGACGCCAACAGCACGACCTTCCGCATCAGCGTGCCCGAACTCGACCGGGCGGGCGAACGCTACACCAACATATTCACCGGCCCGACGCGCGACGCCGCCTATGCGCAGTTCGACAGCTATGTGAACGACATCGAGGACGAGGACGCCGAACGGCTGGTCCGCCTGCTGCTGCGCGCGCTCGCCCGCACGTCGCCGATCGATCCGCTGGCCGGCAATCCGGGTTCGATCCAGGGGTCGCTGGTCCGCTCCAGCCTCGACCTGTCGTCCAGCGATTCGGCGATCGAGCAGGACGCGGCGAGCGGCGGGGCCAACACGCCGGGCGACCCGTGGATCGTCGGCGCCAATTACAGCTGGGGCTCGTCCAACGGCGGCCGCTACGAGTTCAAGCGAGTCGATGGCCGCGTCGCGCGCAGCTTCCGCCTGGGCGAAGGCGGGCGCGCGCTGCTGAAATTCGATACGCCCTTCACCTATTCGGAGGTGAACGGCGCGCGGGCGGTGAGCATCCAGACGGCCGTCGCGGTCGAGGTGCCGCTGATCGCGCGGCGCTGGTCGATCGAGCCGCGCCTCGGCTATGGCCTCACCGCGTCGGACCAGATCGGCTCGCTCGGCCACATGCTCTCCACCACGCTCGCCAGCCGGTTCATCGCCGGCAATATCGGGCGCGGGCGGCTGGTGATCGGCAACATGGCGGGCTATACCCAGACGCTCAGCACCGGCTTCACCGGCTACAACATCAATCCCGGCCTCAAAAACTGGGTGTTCCGCAACGGGCTTGCCTATGACCTGCCGCTCAAATTCCGGGGCATGGGCCGCAATACCTCGATGCGGGCGAGCTACAGCTTCACCAACTATGCCGGCGACAAGCTCTATTTCGACAAGTTCCATGAAGTGGGCCTCTCGATCGGCCTTCGCGGGCGCGAGGAATCGGCGCGCAACGCCCGCGACCTCGTCCGCCTCAATTTCAGCCTGGTGAAGGCGAACAACTATACCAGCTGGTCGGCGGGCATCGGCTTCCGCTTCTGACCGGCGGGTCCGGGGCGGTCCCCTTGCCGTCCCGGATTCCCCTTGCGCGTATCGACAGCGCCCGCCGCCCTTCCTAAACAGGCGCGCATGATCGATCCCTTTGCCCTGTTCGACGAATGGTATGCGCAAGCCCGCGAGACCGAGATCAACGACAGCAACGCCATGGCGCTGGCCACCGCCGACGCGCGCGGGCGGCCGTCCGTGCGCATGGTGCTGCTGAAAGGGCACGGGCCGGACGGTTTCGTCTTCTACACCAATTTCGAGGGCCGCAAGGCGGGCGAGCTGCTCGAAAATCCGCACGCCGCCCTGCTGTTCCACTGGAAATCGCTGCGCCGCCAGATTCGGATCGAGGGGCCGGTCGGCCCGGTGGAGGACGCCGCCGCTGACGCCTATTTCGCGACGCGCAGCCGCGACAGCCAGCTGGGCGCCTGGGCCTCCGACCAGTCGCGTCCGCTCGACAACCGCGAGACGTTCATGGCCCGGTTCGAGGAGGTCAGCGCGCGATTCGACGGTGTCCCGGTGCCGCGCCCGCCGCACTGGTCGGGCTTTCGCGTGACGGCGCAGCGAATCGAATTCTGGCAGGATCGCGAACATCGGCTCCATGAACGCCGCCTGTTCGTGGCCGACGGCGACGGCTGGCGCGAGGGGCTGCTCTACCCCTGACGATCGGGTCCGAACCGGGCAGGACAGCATTTTGGAGGGGGTGGAAAGCCCGTTCTCCTTCGTCTCTCCTGTCGAGCGGCGAACACGCGCCGCGATTGCGGGTCGTCCGGCCGCCTGTTAGGTGTCGCCTGACAGATGTTAAATAAGCGGGGGCCGGACCTTGGGGCGCGGTCTTAGAGGGATTTGATGCGAAACAGACTGACGGCCTTCATCCTCCTTGGCATGATCCTCGGGGTGGTTACGGGCTTCGTGGCGAACCTCTGGGTCGGGGGCGACGAGGCGCTGGCCAAGGATGTGGCGGGCTATTTCCACCTGCTGGCCGACATCTTCCTGCATCTCATCAAGATGATCATCGCGCCGCTGGTCTTTTCCACGCTGGTCGCGGGCATCGCCCATATGGGCGACAGCGCGGCGCTGGGGCGAATCGGCGGGCGGGCGCTCGCCTGGTTCATCATCGCCAGCCTCATCTCGCTGACGCTCGGCCTCATCTTCGTCAATTTCTTCGCGCCCGGCGAAGGGCTGAACCTCGTGCGGTCGGGCGCGGACAGCGGCGTCAACACCGAGGCGCTGAATTTCCGCGACTTCATCCTCCACGTCTTCCCCACCTCCATGGTGGGCGCGATGGCGGAAAATTCGATCCTCCAGATCGTCGTCTTCTCGCTGTTCGTGGGCGTGGCGCTGACCGCCATCGGCGACAAGGGCAAGCCGATCGTCACCGTGATCGAGGCGATGGTCGAACTGATGCTGCAGGTGACCGGCTATGTCATGCGGGTCGCGCCGTTCGCCGTGTTCGGCGCGCTGGCCTCCTCGGTGACGGTGCAGGGCCTGGGCGTGCTCAAGACCTATGGCGAGCTGGTCGGCGAATTCTACATCGCGCTGTTCTGCCTGTGGGCGCTGCTGTTCGCGGCCGGCTCCATATTCCTGGGCAAGCGGATGGTGAAGCTGGTGCGCTATGTGCGCGAGCCGCTGCTGATCGCCTTCTCCACCGCCTCGTCCGAAGCGGCCTATCCCAAGATGCTGGAGCAGCTCGACCGGTTCGGCGTACCGCGCCGTATCTACAGCTTCGTGCTGCCGCTGGGCTATTCGTTCAACCTCGACGGGTCGATGATGTATTCGACCTTCGCCACCATCTTCATCGCGCAGGCCTATGGCATCGACCTGCCGATCGCGACGCAGATCACCATCCTCCTTGTCCTGATGGTCACCAGCAAGGGCATCGCCGCCGTGCCGCGCGCTTCGCTGGTCGTGGTCGCCGCGACTCTGGGCCAGTTCGACCTGCCGGTCGAGGGCGTCGCCTTCGTCCTCGCGGTCGATCATTTCATGGATATGGGCCGCACCGCCACCAACGTGCTGGGCAACGCCATCGCCACCTCGGTCATCACCAAATGGGAAGGGATGCTGGAGGTGGAGGAGCCGGTCGACGTCGCCCATCCCAAGGCCCCGGCGCACACGCCCGCCGACGGCCGGCGGGGGCTGGAACTGGCGTCCGACATGACGGACGGCGACCGGAAGGGTTGAACGCCCGTCCCGCGCCTTTCGGGCGGAGCCGGGACGCCCATGGCCCTTTAGCCACGCGCGCGGCCAGCCTTGACGCGCCGCGCGCGCGCGTCTAACCCGCGCCCGCATTCGGACGCCCGCGCGTCCCCCATCCCCCCGGCATGTCGAGTCCCGTCGAAGGGCATGGCCGGTCACCGTGGCGGGCGGAAGGATCGTATCCATGGCAAATGTGACCGTGATCGGCGCCCAATGGGGTGACGAGGGCAAGGGCAAGATCGTCGACTGGCTGTCGGAGCGCGCCGATGTCGTCGCCCGTTTCCAGGGCGGCCACAATGCCGGCCATACGCTGGTGGTGGGGGAGAAGGTCTATAAGCTCTCGCTGCTCCCGTCGGGTATCGTGCGCGGCACATTGTCCGTCATCGGCAATGGCGTGGTACTCGACCCCTGGCATTTCCGCGACGAGGTGGCGAAGCTCAAGGCACAGGGGGTGGAGATCACGCCTGCCAATCTCCAGATCGCCGAGACATGCCCGCTGATCCTGCCGTTCCACCGCGACCTCGATGGCCTGCGCGAGGATGCGTCCGGCGCGGGCAAAATCGGCACGACCCGGCGCGGCATCGGCCCGGCCTATGAGGACAAGGTCGGCCGCCGCGCGATCCGCGTGTGCGACCTTGCTCACCTGGACGACCTCGGCCCGCAGATCGACCGGCTGACCGCCCACCACGACGCGCTGCGTGCGGGCTTTGGCGAAGCGCCGATCGATCGCGCCGCGCTGATCGCCGACCTCACCGAAATCGCGTCGTTCATCCTGCCCTTCGTCAAGCCGGTCTGGCTGACGCTGAACCAGGCGAAGGCGGCGGGCAAGCGCATCCTTTTCGAAGGCGCGCAGGGCACGCTGCTCGACATCGACCATGGCACCTATCCTTTCGTCACCTCCTCCAACACGGTGGCGGGCACGGCGGCGAGCGGCACCGGGCTTGGCCCCGGCGGCGCGGGCTTCGTGCTTGGCATCGTCAAGGCGTACACCACCCGGGTCGGCTCCGGCCCCTTCCCGTCCGAGCAGGAGAATGAAGTCGGCCAGCGGCTGGGCGAACGGGGCCATGAATTCGGCACCGTCACCGGGCGCAAGCGCCGCTGCGGCTGGTTCGACGCCGTGCTGGTGCGCCAGTCGGTCGCGGTGTCGGGCGTCACCGGCATCGCGCTCACCAAGCTGGACGTGCTCGACGGGTTCGAGACGCTGAAGATTTGCGTGGGCTATCGCATCGGCGACCGGACCTTCGACTATCTCCCCGCCCATGCGCAGGATCAGGCGCGGGCCGAGCCGATCTACGAGGACATCGAAGGCTGGCAGGACACGACCGCGGGCGCGCGCAGCTGGGCGGACCTCCCCGCGCAGGCGATCAAATATATCCGCCGGATCGAGGAGCTGATCGGCTGCCCCGTCACGCTCGTCTCCACGTCGCCAGAGCGCGAGGACACCGTCCTCGTGCGCGATCCCTTCGCGGATTGAAGGTCATGGCCGGAGAGAAATTCGAGCGCCACAAGCAGCCCTGGACCCAGGAGGAGATCCAGAAGCTGCACACGCTGGCGAAGAAGGGCATGGCGCTGAAAGCCATCGCCAAGGCGCTGACCCGCAGCGAGGAGTCGGTGAAGGCGCGCGCGAAGCAGGACGGGCTTTCCATCGCCAAGCTGCGCTAGGGGGAGTGGACGGCGCGCGCCGCCGGTGCGACAAGCGCGTGGGCAGCAACAGGGAAGGCTTCGCATGGCGCTCGACATCCTCGTCCTCTATGGCTCCTACCGGCGCGGCCGCCTCGGCATCCGGCTCGCCGACTATCTGGTGCGCGGCTTTGCCGGGCTGGGCCACCGGGCCGAACTGATCGACGCCAAGGCGATCGACCTGCCGATGCTGGACCTGCGCTACAGCGATTATCCGGCGGGTCAGGCGCCTGTCGCCATGGCGCGGCTGGCCGATCGTCTGGCGGCAGCCGACGCCTTCGTCTTCGTGGCAGGCGAATATAATCGCGGCATCCAGCCCGGTCTCAAGAATCTCGTCGACCACTATCTCAGGGAGTTCGACCGCCGTCCTGCCGCCATCGCCAGCTACTCCATGGGCCGCTTCGCCGGGGTGAACAGCCATGCCGACTGGACGGTGACGCTGTCGGCCATGGGCATGGCGGTCGTGCCCGAGCGGCTGAGCGTCGGGCAAATCCACCAGACGCTGGACGAGCAGGCGCAGCCGCAGGGCGAAGGCGGCGCGGCGCTGGAGCGGGGCTTTGCCGGTTTCGCCGATTCGCTGCTCTGGTGGGCAGGCGCGGCCCGGGCCGCGCGCGGGGGCGATGCTGTGTAACTTTTCATTGCAGCATGACAGGAAGGGAGCCTCTGCCCCCCATGCTGCGTTGCGGCATTTCTGTTGCCGGAGACATGCATGATCGTCGATCCCGTTCCCAGCCTGCGCCGCATCGCGTCCGAAGTGTGGCGGCCGCTCACCGCGTTGTTCGTGTGGGATTGCGCGGTCACGTTGACCTATTATCTGCTGCCGTTCCGCGCGCCCTCGCTGCCGCTCACCATCTTCGGGTCCGCGCTCGCGCTGTTTCTGGGGTTCCGGTCCAACTCCTCCTACCAGCGCTGGTGGGAAGGGCGGGTGCTGTGGGGCGCGATGATCAACGCCTCGCGCAGCCTGGCGCGCGCCACCCGCAACTTCATGCCCGATCCAGAGGCGCGCGCGTTGAAGAGAGAGATCGTCAAGCGGCAGATCGCCTATGTGAACGCGCTGCGCTGCCAGCTTCGCCGCCAGCCGATCGGCGAGGATGTCACCAAATTCCTGACCGAGGAGGACAGGGGCAAGGCGCTCGCGCGCGCCAATGCCGCCAACGGGCTGCTCGACAGCACCGGCCGGCGCATCGACATCGCCCGGCGGAAGGGCTGGATCGACACCATCCAGCAGACGCAGATGGAAGCGGTGCTGGTCGACATCGCCAATGCGCAGGGCGGGATGGAGCGGTTGAAGAACACGCCCCTGCCGGTGCAATACCGGTTCCTGCCGACGATCTTCACCCACATCTTCTGCATCGCGCTGCCGATCGGCCTCGTCGAATCGCTGGGGCTGGCGACGCCGCTCGGCTCCACCGTCGCGGGCCTCATGTTCATGGCGGTGCTGCGGATCGGCGACGACCTGACCGATCCCTTCGCCGACAGCGTGCATGACGTGCCGCTGACCGCCATGTGCCGCACGATCGAGATCGACCTGCTCCAGGCGATCGGCGACCCCGCGCCCGATCCGGTCACTCCGGCGAAGGGCGTGCTGTGGTAGAGGGGCCAGACGGACGTCGCTGGTTCGACCTGCTCGGCACCGTCGGGCTGGAAACCGCAAGCGCGCCGCGCGATCAGTAAGCGCGCACGTCCGCGCCATCGAGCCAGTGCGAGCAGCGTTGCGCCACGCCGTCCTCGCCCTGCGCCAGCGCCGCCACGGTATGCCAGCCCTCGCCGCGCAACGCTGCGGCGCGGGCGGCGTCATGGCCCATCGGCAGGAACAGCCGCTTCGGACTGTCCCCGCCGAAACCCGCGTCGATCAGCGGGTCGGGATAGAGCGAAAAGCCCATCGCCGGCTCGTCCGCGCCGTCGGCGCGGGCGATGGCGTAGCTGCCCCCGCGACCAATCTCGCCGATGAAGCCTTCGGCGAAGATCGAGAAGCCGAACCAGTTCTGGAACTCGAAGCCGTGGCGCTCCGTGGGGTCGAGCGTCAGGGTGATGTCCCAGCCGATCGGTTTCGCGATGGCGCGTAGGCCCGCGATGCGGCTGTCGATCGCGCCGCCCAGCCGGGCGCTGAGCGCCTCCAGCCGATCCATCGCCGCGTGGAAGGGACCGGTCGCCTCGATGAGCGGCAGGTAGGCCGCGGCGGCCGGGCCGAGCGCGGCGAGCGCGCCGGCGTCCTTGGCGTCGAGACCGGCGCGCACCGCTTCCACCTCATGACCGGCCAGAGGCAGCGGCCCGGCGGCAAGCATGTCGATGAGGTCCGGCAGCGTGAAGTCGATGGTAATGCCGGTGACGCCGGCCGCCTGCAACGCCTCGATCGCGATGTTGACGATCTCGACGGCGGCGGCGCTGCTGTCGCTGCCGATCAGTTCCGCGCCCAGTTGCAGCTTTTCGCGCTCGGGGCGCAGCTGGCTCGCCTTCTGGCGGATCACCGGGCCGGCGTAGGAGAGGCGCAGCGGGCGCGGCGCGCTGGCCAGGCGCGTGGCGGCGATGCGGCCGACCTGCGCCGTCATGTCCGGGCGGAAGGCCAGCGTGCGCTGCGACACCGGATCGACGGCGCGCACCAGATCCTGCGCGCGCATGGATTTGAGGCGCTGCGTCAGCGTATCCTCGAACTCCGCGAGCGGCGGCATGACGCGCTCATAGCCATGCGCAGCGACGGTATCGAGCACACGGCGCGCGAGCCGCGCCGAGGCTTGCGCCTGCGGCGGCAGGCGATCGGACAGCCCTTCGGGCAGGAGGCCAGGGGGGATGGTCACTGTTAAGCCCTCTCCCCTGCGGGGAGAGGGTTGGGAGAGGGGGGATTCCGCAACGCTTCCGCGACCACACTCAGCACTCCTTCCAAATTCCCCAACGCATCATTGTTGCCAAAGCGCAGCACGCAAAACCCCAGCGATTCCAGAAACTCTGTCCTGCGGGCGTCATAGCGATCTTCGGCGGAATGTGTATCCCCGTCGATTTCGATGACCAAACGAGCGGCCTTGGAAGCGAAATTGACTATATAGGGGGCTATTACTGTTTGACGGGTGAACTGCCGATCTTCGAACCGGTTGGCGCGCAGAGCCATCCAGAGCCTGTGTTCAGCTAGAGTGGGATTGGCGCGCATATGCCGTGCACGCTCCTTCAGCTTCGGGTCCAGCCGCACCGTCGCTCCCCCTCTCCCAACCCTCTCCCCAAGGGGGAGAGGGCGTTCATGTCAGCTCAAGCAAAGCGCAGCAGCTTCACCTGCTTGACGCCGGCGAGGTTGCAGATTTCCCAGCGCAGGGGTTCGGTGACCGTGCCGTCGACCGAAAGCAGCAGCACGGCTTCCCCGCCCTGGTTGCGGCGGCCGAGGTGGAAGGTGCCGATGTTGACGGCCGCTTCACCCAGCGTCGAACCCAGTCGGCCGATGAAGCCGGGCGCGTCCTGATTGACGATGTAGAGCATCGTGCCGTCGAGATCGGCCTCCACCTTGATGCCGAACAGTTCGACGAGGCGCGGCTGCGCATGGCCGAACAAGGTGCCCGCGACCGACCGCTCGCCATTTTCGGTGGTGACGGTGACGCGCACCAGCGTCTGATAGTCACCCTCGCGGTCGTGGCGCACCTCGCGCACGTCGAGGCCCCGTTCCTTCGCCAGGAAGGGCGCGTTCACCATGTTCACCGTGTCGGAATAGACGCGCATCAGGCCCGCGAGCACCGCCGCCGTGATCGGCTTCTGGTTGAGTTCGGCGGCATGGCCCTCCACCTCGACCGCGACGCCGGTGATCTGGTCGCCCTCAAGCTGCCCCACCAGCGACCCGAGCTTTTCGGCCAGCGCCATATAGGGCTTGAGCTTCGGCGCTTCCTCGGCGGAGAGCGACGGGACGTTCAGCGCATTGGTGATGCCGCCGTCGAGCAGATAGTCGGAAAGCTGCTCGGCGACCTGGAGCGCGACGTTGACCTGCGCTTCGTCGGTCGATGCGCCAAGGTGGGGGGTGCAGATGAAGTTCGGTGTGCCGAACAGCGGCGATTCCTTTGCCGGCTCGGTCTGGAACACGTCGAGCGCCGCGCCCGCCACCTGGCCCGAATCGAGCGCGTCCTTGAGCGCCGCCTCGTCGATCAACCCGCCGCGCGCGCAGTTGATGATGCGCACGCCCTTCTTCGTCTTGGCGAGATTTTCGCGGCTCAGGATATTGCGCGTCTGGTCGGTCAGCGGCGTGTGCAGCGTGATGAAGTCCGCCTTGGCAAGCAGCGTGTCGAGATCGGCCTTTTCAACCCCCATTTCCACGGCGCGTTCCGGCGTCAGGAACGGGTCGAAGGCGACGACCTTCATCTTGAGGCCCAGCGCGCGGCTCGCGACGATCGACCCGATATTGCCCGCGCCGATGAGGCCGAGCGTCTTGCCGGTGACTTCCACGCCCATGAAGCCGTTCTTGGGCCACAAGCCGGCCTGCGTCTGCGCGTTGGCTTCGGGCAGCTGGCGGGCGAGCGCGAACATGAGGGCGATGGCATGTTCGGCGGTGGTGATCGAATTGCCGAACGGGGTGTTCATCACGATCACGCCCTTGGCCGAGGCGGCGGGGATGTCGACATTGTCGACGCCAATGCCGGCGCGACCGATGACCTTGAGGTTGGTGGCGGCGTCGAGAATGTCCTTCGTCACCTTGGTCGAGCTGCGGATGGCGAGGCCGTCATACTGGCCGATGATGGCTTTCAGCTCGTCCGGCGTCTTGCCGGTGATCTCGTCCACCTCAACGCCACGCTCGCGGAAGATGGCGGCGGCGCGGGGGTCCATTTTGTCGGAAATGAGGACTTTGGGCATGGGTAATTCCTTCGTGAATGAGGAAAACCGTTCGGGCTGAGCGAAGTCGAAGCCCTCCACTGAGCGAAGCGAAGTGGCCTCCCTGTCGGTCGGCCGAGCCCTTCGACTTCGCTCAGGGCGAACGGAAAGGGAAAGGGAAAGGTCAGCCGGCCTTCACGGTCGCATAGGCCCAGTCGAGCCATGGCCCGAGCGCCTCGATGTCGGCGGTTTCGACCGTTGCGCCGCACCAGATGCGCAAGCCCGCCGGCGCGTCACGATAGCCCGCGACGTCATAGGCCGCGCCTTCCTTTTCGAGGAGGGCGGCGAACGCCTTGATGAAGGCTTCGTCCGCGCCCTCGACCGTCAGGCAGACGCTGGTTTTCGACCGAGAGGCGGGGTCAGTGGCGAGGTGGCCGAGCCAGTCCCGCTCCGCGACGATCTTGTCCAACGCAGCGGCGTTGGCGTCGCTGCGCGCGATCATCCCCTTGAGCCCGCCCAGCGACTTGCCCCATTCCAGCGCGAAGATCGCGTCCTCGACCGCCAGCATGGAGGGCGTATTGATCGTCTCGCCCTTGAACACGCCTTCGGCGAGCTTCCCCTTCGCCATCAGGCGGAAAACCTTGGGCAGCGGCCAGGCGGGAGTGTGGGTTTCGAGGCGTTCGACCGCGCGGGGACCGAGGATCAGGACGCCATGGCCGCCCTCGCCGCCCAGCACCTTCTGCCAAGAGAAGGTGGCCACATCAATTTTCGTCCAGTCGATCTCGTAGGCGAAGACCGCGCTGGTGGCGTCGGCGAAGGTCAGCCCTTCACGGGTTTCCGGGATCCAGTCGGCATTGGGCACACGCACGCCCGAGGTGGTGCCGTTCCAGGTGAACAGAACGTCGGTGCCGAAATCGACCTGGGTGAGGTCCGGCAGCTGGCCATAGTCGGCGCGAATGATCGTGGGATCGAGCTTCAATTGCTTGGCGGCGTCCGTCACCCAGCCTTCGCCGAAGCTCTCCCAGGCGAGCGTCGTCACCGGGCGCGCGCCCAGCATCGTCCACATCGCCATCTCGAACGCGCCGGTGTCGCTGCCCGGCACGATGCCGATGCGGTGGGTGTCGGGCAGCTGCAAAATCTCGCGCATCAGGTCGATGCAGTAGCCAAGGCGGCTCTTGCCGATCTTCGCGCGGTGCGAGCGGCCGAGCGAGTCGGTCGCCAGCTTGTCGGCGCTCCAGACAGGCGGCTTGGCGCAGGGACCGGAAGAGAAAAAGGGCCGCGCCGGTTTGGTGGCGGGCTTGGCGGCAGGCGCAAGGGTGGCGTCTGCGGCGGCTTGGTCAGTCATGTATGCGTCTCCTTGCAGAGAGCACGCGCGGCGTTGGGACCGCGTGGCCCGCCGGCCGCCCTAAAGATTTCGGCCCGCCTGTCAAGGCGACAGGCAAAACGGGACGAACCGAAGGGCGCGTTAACCTTCGCGCAAAGGGACGGGTCTAGGCTCCGGGTCCATGAGCGGATGGGCGAAACGGAAGCCGCTGGCGGGCAGGGCCGGCGTGGCCGCGCTGATGGCGCTGGCGGTCAGCGCATGTAGCGGCGACATCGTGCCGCGTGGCCGGGTGGCGCGCGCGTCGAAGCCGGTCGTCGCCCGCCCCGTCGTGCAGCGTCCGCCCGCCCAGCCGGCGCTCGAAACGCGGCAATGCTTTGCAAAACTCGAGTCGCAATCGGTCGCCTACACCCCCCTGCCCGACCGCAGTTTCGGCGGCGGGTGCAGCGCGATCGGCAGCGTCAAGCTGCTCGACATCGGTGTGCCCGCGACGAACCTCGGCGCGATGACCTGCGGCCTCGCCGCCAATTTCGCCGCCTGGGCGCGCTATGGTGTGCAGCCCGCGGCGCGGATGGTGTTCGGGACGGAGATCGAGAGGATCGAGACGTTCGGCACCTATAACTGCCGGCCGATCGCGGGCAGCGCGAAACTGTCCGAACATGCGCACAGCAACGCGATCGACGTGTCCGCCTTCGTCCTGGCGGACGGGCGGCGCATCTCGGTGCAGAAGGACTGGACCGGCGACGCCCGCGCGCGGCAGTTCCTCGCGCTCGTCCATGCCAGCGCCTGCAAGCGGTTCAGCACGGTGCTGAGCCCCGATTACAACGCCGCGCATCACGACCATCTCCATTTCGACATGGGCGGGCGTGGGGGATTTTGCCGCTGACGCATCGGGACTTGGTTTTGTCACCGCCGCGCACTAGGTTGGCGCGAATGACGAAAAAAGAGATTGAGGAACGCAAGTTCCGCCCGGCCCGCGAAGAGGCCCATGACGCCAAGAAGCAGCTTGGCACCCCCCAGACCCAGAGCGCCGCCTACCGCCTCGCCTTTCAGGACACCGAATTCCTGTTGCGCGAGGATTTGCGCCCGGTGCGGTTCCAGCTGGAATTGCTCAAGCCCCAATTGCTGATGGACGAGGCGAAGATCGAATCGACCTTCGTCTTCTACGGCTCCGCCCGCATCCCGGAGCCGGATCAGGTGCAGTTGCGCATCGATGCCGCGACCACGCCGGAGCAGAAGCGCATCGCCGAAAATCTCGGCAGGAAGGCGCGCTATTATGACGAGGCGCGCAGGCTCGCCCGGATCGTCGCGCAATATCCGGTGACGGCCGAAGGATGCCGGCATTTCGTGGTCTGTTCGGGCGGCGGCCCGTCGATCATGGAGGCGGCCAATCGCGGCGCGCAGGATGTCGGCCAGACGACGATCGGCATGAACATCGTCCTGCCGCACGAACAGGCGCCCAACCCCTATGTCACGCCGGAACTCTCCTTCCAGTTCCATTATTTCGCCTTGCGCAAGATGCACTTCCTGCTGCGCGCGCGGGCGCTCGCCGTGTTCCCCGGCGGGTTCGGCACGTTCGACGAGATGTTCGAACTGCTGACCCTCATCCAGACCGGCAAGATGAAGCCCATCCCCATCCTGCTGTTCGGCAAGCATTTCTGGACCCGCGTTGTCGATTTCGAGGCGCTGGCGGATGAGGGGGTGATCTCGCCCACGGACCTCAACCTGCTGACCTGGGTCGAGACGGCGGAGGATGCCTGGGCGGCGGTTCAGACCTTCTATCAGGACAGCGAAGCGCCGGGTTGTTAGCTAACGCCGTTCGGTTCGAGCGTGTCGAGAACCATTCTCGACCATCGCATCTCGACAGGCTCGATGCTGGCTCGAACCGAACGGACGAGGCCGAACATCCTTTCCTTGCCCTTGCCCTCTTCCGCAGCCCGCTCTAGGGCGCGGCCATGTTGCCTGCGCTCGCCCATATCGATTGCTGGATCTTCGATCTCGACAACACGCTATACCCGGCGAAGGCGGACCTGTTCGCACTGATCGACGTGAAGATGGGCGAGTTCATCCAAGGGCTGCTCGGCTGCGACCCCGATGTCGCGCGCGAGACGCAGAAACGCTATTTCATCGAGCATGGCACCACGCTGGCGGGCTTGATGCGCCATCATGGCATCGAGCCGCACGCCTTCCTCGATTATGTTCACGACATTTCGATGGACCGGCTGGAGGTCGATCCTGCGCTCAACGCCGCGATCGATGCGCTGCCGGGCCGCCGCCTCATCTTCACCAATGGCGACGCGGCCTATGCGGGGCGCGTGCTGGACAAGCTGGGCTTGGCCCAAGCGTTCGAGCTGATCCACGACATCCACGCCTGCCAATATCTGCCCAAGCCCGATCCGTCGGGCTATGCCGAGCTGTGCCGCGCCCATGGCGTCGATCCCGCCCGCGCCGCCTTCTTCGAGGACATGGCCCGCAACCTGAAGCCCGCCAAGGCGATCGGCATGACCACCATCTGGGTCAATAACGGTTCCGAAGCGGGCAATCACGACCATCATCCCGATTTCATCGATTACGAAACCGACCATCTGACGCCATTCCTGGCCGACATTCTGGGGAAACAGCCATGAGCCAAGACTTGATCGCCACCATCGACGCCGCGTGGGAGGACCGCGCCAATGTCAGCCTGACCACGCAGGGCGCGGTGCGGCAGGCGGTGGACAAGGCGCTGGCCCTGCTCGACAGCGGCGAACTGCGGGTGGCCGAACCCACCGAGGCTGGCTGGCAGGTCAACCAGTGGGCGAAGAAGGCGGTGCTGCTGTCCTTCCGCCTCAATGACAACGCGATGATCGACAATGGGCCGGGCGCGGGCCACTGGTGGGACAAGGTGCCGAGCAAGTTCGCCGGCTGGGACGAGGCCGCGTTTCGCGCCGCCGGTTTCCGCGCCGTGCCGGGCAGCTTCGCCCGCGCCGGATCGCATATCGCAAAGAACGTCATCCTGATGCCGAGCTTCGTCAATATCGGCGCGTTCGTGGACGAAGGCACGATGGTCGACACCTGGGTCACGGTGGGCAGCTGCGCGCAGATCGGCAAGAATGTCCATCTGTCGGGCGGCGTCGGCATCGGCGGCGTGCTGGAGCCGTTGCAGGCCGATCCGGTCATCATCGAGGATGATTGCTTCATCGGCGCGCGCTCCGAAGTCGTGGAAGGCGTGCGCATCGGCAAGGGATCGGTGCTGTCGATGGGCGTGTTCATCGGCCAGTCGACCAAGATCGTCGATCGTGCGACCGGCGAGGTCTTCATGGGCGAAGTGCCGCCCTATTCGGTCGTCGTGCCCGGCAGCCTGCCCGGCAAGCCCCTGCCCGACGGGACGCCCGGCCCCAGCCTCTATTGCGCGGTGATCGTCAAGCGGGTGGACGCGCAGACCCGGTCCAAGACCGGCATCAACGACCTGCTGCGCGATTGATGATGCGGGGGAGGGCCGCGCCCTCCCGTCACTCCAGCGCCAGCAGCGCGAAGGTGGCGAGCCAATGTTCGCCCATATAGTCGCCGGCGACATGGGGCAGGCTGGCGGCGATGTGCCGGGCGGCGGCCTCCCGCGCGATTGGCGCGACCGGATCGGCATCGCCCAGCGCCACCGCGATGGCGCGCCAGCACCAGGCGCGGCTGAGGTTGAGGCCGTCGAGATGGGCGATCTTGCCGTCGCTGCGGTCCGACACGGTGGCGGGCGTGAACAGGGTCGCCGGCTCGCCCTGCGCCAGATGTGGCAGGAAGGCGTGGAACCACGCGGCGAACTCGGCACCGGGCAGCAGCCGGCTCATCAGCAGCGCCTCGCACAGGGCGGGTGAGAGGAATTCGTCGCCGCCCGGCTCCCACGCCTGGCAGGCGCGGTCCTGCCCGAACCAGCCGATCGCCCGATCCCGGATCAGCGCAACCAGCGCCAGGTCGCGCGACTCCGCCCAGTCGAGCGTCAGCGTCAGCGCAAAGGCGATGTTGTAATGGGTGCCGACGCGCAGCGGATAGGTGAGCTTGGGCAGGAAGGCGTGGAAACGCGCGGCGAAGGCGTCGGCTAGCGGCGCGACCGCATCGGCCCATGGCGCGTCGTGCCGGGCGAGTTCATCATGCAGCGCCAGCGCCCAGGCCCAGCCATAGGGCCGCTCGAACCCCGCGCTCATCGGTCGGGAAAGATAGGCCAGCTCGCCCGCCACCTTGTCCGCCACCAGCATGGCGTCGGCGCGGGCGCGGATCGCGCCGGCCGCGTCCATGCCAGGGAACAGGCGCAGCAGCCGCATCACCTGCCACCAGCCATGGACGCAGCTGTGCCAGTCGAAACTGCCGTGGAAGATCGGGTGGTGCGCGCGCGGCGGCAGGGCGTCCTGCGGCCCTGTCAGCACCAGATCCATCTTGAACGGATATTCCTGCCCCAGATGCGAGAGAGTCAGCGCGGCAAAGCGGTCGGCGACGTCCTGCGTCAATCGGGTCATGGAAAGGCCAGCCAGTAGATGAGGAGGATATTGACGCCGAGCAGCGGCAGCGCCGTGCCGACCTGCCGCCGGATCACGCCATAGCGGTCCGAGAGGTCCAGCAGCGCAGCGGGGACGAGGTTGAAATTGGCCGCCATCGGCGTCAGCAGCGTGCCGCAAAAGCCCGCCAGCATCCCGATGGCGCATATGATCGCCGGGTCGCCATGATAGGCGCGGATCAGCAGCGGCACGCCGATCGCCGCCGTCATCACCGGAAAGGCGGCGAAGGCATTGCCCATCACCATGGTAAAGAGCGCCATGCCAAGGCCGTAGGCGATCACCGCGCCCAGCAGGCTGCCATGCGGGATCGCCTGCGCGACCAGGCCGCCGACCGCATCGCCGACGCCCGCCAGCGCGAACACCGCGCCCAGGCTGGCCAGCATCTGCGGCAGGATCGCCGCCCAGCCGACTCCGTCCATCAGCCGCCGCCCCTGCTGCACCGGCACCAGCGGCCCGGCGCGCAGCCACAGGCAGCCCAGCACCAGCGCGATGACAACGCCCAGCGCCAGCGCGATCAGCGTCGCCTGCTTGCCATCGAACCAGGTGGGCGCCTGCTTGAACAGGATGGTGCCCGCCAGCGCGGTCGCGGGGATGACGAACGCGATCAGGAACAGGCGGTTGCCGAAGCGATCGGCGCGCGCCTGCCGCTCCTGCGGCGAGACCTCGCTTCCCGCCCGGCTCTTGCCGGCAAGCGCGCCCAGACCCACCAGCGCCAGCACCAGCACGCCATTGCCCAGATCGCCGAGCCGGTCGCCCGCCCACATCGACAGCGCCAGCACGCCCCAGAAGGCGGCGTTGACCGGCCGCTCCCGCGCGCCCAGCAAGGCGAAAGCGGCGAACATCGCGCCGGCCAGCGCATAGACCCAGTGCAGCGTCACCATCAGCCCGGCGCCTGCCCCGCCCGTGCGCCCAGCCTCCAGTCGAGCCGCCATAGCCGAAAGCCGTGGATCAGGAAGGCGGCGATCGCGGTCGGGATCGCCCAGACCGACAGCTGGAGTGGTTCCAGGCTGATACTATATTGCTCCAGCACGCCCTTGATCAGCAGGATGGAGCCGATGGCGAGGAAGATGTCCTCGCCAAAGAACAGCCCGACATTGTCCGTCGCCGCTGCCCATGCCCGGATTTCCTCGCGCGTTTCGGCGTCGATCGCGCCCGCCTGCCCCTCCGCCGCAGCTTCCGCGATCGGCGCGACCAGCGGCCGCACCGTCTGCGGATGGCCCGCCACGGACGTCAGTCCAACCGCCGACAAAGCCTGCCGCAGCAACAGGTAGAAGGCGAGGAACCGCCCCGCCGTCGCCCCGCGCATACGCCCGATCAGCCCGCGCGCCCGTTCCTGTAAGCCATAGGCTTCCAGCAGGCCGACCGCCGGCAGCACGATCCAGATGATGCTGACGTAGCGCGCTTCGTTGAACGCCTTGCCCAGCGCGGCGAGGATCGCCAGCGGGTCGATGCCGGCGGCAAGGCCGGTGACGAGGGCGGAGCAGAGGATGACCAGCAGCGGGTGGAAGCGCAGCAGGAAGCCCGCGACGATCACCGCGATGCCCAGCAGCACCATCGCGCTTTACAGCCCCGCCTCGATCGCCAGCCGGATCGCTTCGGCGGCCGTGCGCACGCCCAGCGCGCGCAGCATCGCGGCGCGGTGCATCTTGACCGTCCGTTCGGTGAGGCCAAGCGTGTAGGCGATCTGCTTGTTGAGCTGGCCCGCCGCCATCGCCACCAGCACGGTGCGCTGCCGGTCGGTCAGCGCGGCGATGCGCGCGCGGGCGTCCTCCCCCCGGTCGCCATCCTCGACCGCCATCTGCGATCCCAGAAACCATTGCAACTGGCCGTCCGCGCCGAAGATCGGGGCGATCATCACCGCGTTGCGAAATGGCGTCCCGTCCTTCCGGTAATTGGCCAGTTCGACCAGCGTCGCCTTCCCCTGCCGCACAGCCGCGCGCAACTGTGCCGTCTGCGCGCAATCCTCCTGCGGTCGGCGCAGGAAACGACAATTGCGTCCGATCACCTCGTCGCGGGCATAGCCGGTAAGCGCCAGAAAGGCGTCGTTGCATTCGACGATGGGGTTATCGGGCTGGCGCGGATCGGTGATGACCGCCGCTACGGCGCTATGCGCGATCATTTCGGACAGGGACATGGAAGGCTGCACCAGATGAGGGAGGACGCCGCCGGCGCGGCGTCCCGATGCAACCCATGTTGCCCAATAGCGGCGCGGCCCGCAAGCGGGCCGTTGGCGTTCAGCCGGGGAAGTTGCCGGCGAAGGCGAAATCCTCGATCGGCTTGCGGTCGCTCGGTCCCTCGCGCGCCTGAAGCGCTTGCGGCAGATCCGCCTTGTCCCCCTGCCGCCCGATCGCCACCGCCGCCTCGATGCGGAACCGATCCGGCACGCCCAGCTCGGCGCGGGCGCGGTCGAAATCCACGCCGGTCATGCCGTGGGTGTGATAGCCGAGCCGCGTCGCCTGCAACGCCAGCAGCGCCCAGGCCGCGCCTGCGTCGAAGCTGTGGCTGTGTGACGGCTTGTAATCGTCCGATCCCGGCGCGGCCATCAGCGTGTCGGACAGGATGAAGACGATGACGCCCGCATTCTTGACCCAGCCCTGGTTGAAGGGGGCCAGCACATCGAGGAACCGCTGCCAGTCCGCGCCGTCGCGATGGGCGTAGAGGAAGCGCCACGGCTGGTAGTTGAACGCCGAGGGCGCCCAGCGGGCCGCGTCGAAGATGGTGTCGAGGTCGTCCTGCGGCACGGCCGATGGGTCGAAGGCGCGGGGCGACCAGCGCTCCAGAAACAGCGGATCGACGGCGCGCGTGACGGTGCGGGGGCTGCTGGCCATGATGTCTCCCAGGCAAGGATGAAAGAAGGTCGCCCCCATGTAGGAGAGCGAACCGGATAAGCGAAGAGCGTCAGGCCAGCTTTTCGCCTGCGGCCATGAAAGCGTCATCCCGCTCCGCGCGGCGGGCCGGCGCATCGGCGTCCCGATCGATCAGCACCACGGCCGGATCGCGCAGCAACGCCCGCGCCAGCCGGGCGCGCCAGCGATCGAACAATCCCGCCTGCTCCTGATGACCCTGCATAGCCTCTCCGCTCCGACTCATTCCGCTTTTCTACCATTGGTATAGAGAAACGTCGCCCAAGCAATATTTGCCCCGCCCCACAGGAAAAATTTCGGAACGGACCCGTCCTGACCTTTCGCTTGCGCGATCGCCGCCCGCGTTGCACAGGGACCGCGAACCGGACGAAAAGCCCATGCCCATCTCGCTCATCTGCCTCGATGCCGACGATACGCTCTGGCACAATATGCGCCACTTCAACGCGACGGAGGAGGCGCTGGTGGCGATGCTTCGGCCGCTCGCCGACGCCGATGTGACGCGCGAACGCCTGATCGCGTGCGAGACGCGCAACCTCAAACTCTACGGCTATGGCGCGAAGGGCTTTACCCTCTCGATGATCGAGACGGCGGTGGAACTCGCCGGCGACCGGCTGAACGCGGCGCTGATCGGCGATATATTGGCGGCGGGGCGCACCCTGCTCGCCCATCCGGTCGAACTGTTCGACGATGTGCGCGACACGCTGGAGGCGCTTGCGGGCCAGGCAAGGCTGGTTCTGGTGACGAAGGGCGACCTGCTGCATCAGGAAAGCAAGCTCGCCGCGTCGGGCCTGGGCGACCTGTTCAGCGGGATCGAGATCGTCAGCGACAAGACCGCCGGCACCTTCACCCGCATCTTCGCTCAATATGGCGTGGGGGCGGACGAGGCGGTGATGGCGGGCGATTCGCTGCGGTCGGACATCCATCCCGCGCTGTCGGCCGGGGCATGGGCGGCCTATATCCCGCAGGCGGGTGCCTGGGCGCACGAGATGGCGGACGTGCCTGCCGATCATCCCCGCTTCTGCCTGCTCGATCGGCTGTCCGACCTGCCCGGATGGATCGCGACGCTCGATTGACGGGGGCAAGCGCGCTGCTAGGCTGGCGGGCATGACCGATCTGGACGCCTTCATCGCCGGCCTGCCCAAGGCGGAACTGCACCTCCATATCGAAGGCAGTCTGGAACCCGAACTGATGGTCGCGCTGGCGCGGCGCAACGGCGTCACCCTGCCCTATGCCAGCGTGGAGGAGGTGCGCGCCGCCTATGCCTTCTCCAACCTCCAGGATTTCCTCGACATTTATTATGCCGGGGCGGACGTGCTGCGCACCGCCCAGGATTTCCACGACCTCGCCACCGCCTATTTCGACCGCGCCGCCGCCGACGGGGTGGTCCATGCCGAGATCATGTTCGATCCGCAGACGCACACGATGCGCGGCATCCCCTTTGCCGAGGTGATCGGCGGGCTGCTTTCGGCGATGGCGGAGGCGGAGCGGCGGCACGGCATCACCAGCCTGCTGATCCTCAGCTTCCTGCGCCACCTGAGCGAAGCGGAGGCGTTCACGGTCTGGGAAGAAGCGCAGCCGTGGATCGACCGCATCGCGGCGGTCGGCCTCGATTCCTCCGAAGTCGGCCATCCGCCCGAAAAGTTCGCGCGGGTCTTCGCCGCCGCCCGCGCGAAGGGGCTGCGCCTCGTCGCCCATGCGGGTGAGGAAGGGCCGCCCGCCTATGTCGAGCAGGCGCTCGACCTGCTGCATGTCGACCGGATCGATCATGGCAATCGCGCGCTGGAGGATGCGGGCCTCGTCCGGCGGCTGGCGGACGCGGGCATGACGCTCACCGTCTGCCCGCTCTCCAACCTGAAGCTGTGCGTGGTCGGCGACCTTGTGGATCATCCGATCGATGCGATGCTGTCGCACGGCCTCAAAGCCACGATCAACAGCGACGATCCGGCCTATTTCGGCGGCTATGTCGCGGACAATTACCGCGCCGTCGCCACCGCGCGCGGGCTTGACCGGGCCGCGCTGGCGACGCTGGCGCGCAACAGTTTCACCGGCTCCTTCCTGCCGCCCGAGGCCGTCGCGGCGCACCTCGCCCGGATCGACGCCTATATGGCGCAGCAATAATCAGCCCAGCCGTTCGGGCACGGAGCGCGCCTCCTCGACGATCGCACCTTCCTCCGCCAGCGCCTCCCACGGGAAGATGAACCAGCGCTTGTCGCTCTCCCGGTCGATGGTGCGGGCGCTATAGTCCACGCTCTCGCGCGAGCGCACATTGCTCATCAGCACGGCGAAGCGCAGATTGCCGGGATCGCCGCCCTGGTCCCCCAGCAGCTGGCGAACATGGGCGATGGTGCCGCCGCTGTCGTTGATGTCGTCGATGAACAGCAGGCGGACCCCCGCCGCGCTTTTCGCCGCGACCTTGGCCAGCAATTCCTCGGCGAAACCGGGCACCTTGCTGCTCTGGTCGATGGACAGCATCGGCAGGTTCAGACGATGCGACACATAGACCGCCGGAACGAGGCCGCCCCGGCCGATGCCCACCAGATAGTCGGGCGTCCACCCGTCCGCCGCCACCTGCGCCGACACGGCCTCCACATCGGCGAGGAACTGGTCGTGGGAAATGGCGAACAGGTCGGGCGCGGACTGGCTCATGCGGGCGACTCCAGGGAGGGGACGGGACAGCCCCGGTTATCGGGTCGGCGCGGCGGCGGCAAATCCGTCCTCCTCCTCCTGCCCGATCGAGGCGGGCCAGCCCAGCTGCGCGAAGCCGCTCTCCATCTCGCCCAGCACGATGGCGGCGGCGTGCGAGGGGGTGCGCGCGGCGGCGGTGCAGAGCGCCAGCGTCATCGGCCGCAGCAGCGAGTCGGTCAGGCGCGTGAAGCGCAACCGGCCGGCCCGCACCTCGTCCATGGCGTCGATCGAGGTCAGGATGCCGATCCCCGCCCCCTGCGCCACCAGCGCGCCGATCATCGGCACATTGTCGCACGTCACCGCCCGGTCGAGTGTCAGCCCGGTCGCCCCCTCCAGCACCGCGATCTGCTGGCCGATCGGCAGCGGTTCGGCCGGCACGATCAGCGGCGATCCAGCCCCGGCGGAAAAGCGCGCCTCGGCTCTCTCCCCCAGCGGGTGCCCCGGCGGCGTGACGAAGCCCAGCACCACCTCGACAAAGGCGCGGACGGTCAGGTCGCGATAGCTTTGCGGTTCGTAGAGGATGCCGAAATCCACCTCTCCGCCGGCGATGGCGGGACGGATACGGTCATTGTCCATCACCCTGACGCCGATGCTGATGCCGGGATAACGGCTCTGCAAGGCGCGGATCACGCGCGGCACATGGCTTTTGCCCAGCGCGTCGATGATCGCGATGTCGACATGGCCGCGCTTCAGGCCCTTCAAGTCTTCGATCTGCGCGCGCACGTCGCTGACCTCCCGCTGCCAGCGATGGCCGGCCGCCATCATGATCTCGCCCGCCGCCGTCAGCCGCAGGCCGGTGGGCAGGCGCTCGAACAGAGGAGTGTCCAGTTCGGCTTCCACATTCAGCAGCTGCCGGTCGATGGCGGAGGGCGATATGCCGAGTTCGTCGGCCGCCCGCCGGATGGAGCCGTGCCGGCCCACCGCCATGAAATAGCGCAGGAAGCGCGACAATACCGGCATGACGCTGCGATGTCTCCCCTTGGCCGCGCGCGCCACCGGACGGCATCGCGGCCGGCAGGTCAAGCCCTTTGGGGCGTCAGGGGCGCAGATCGATGGCGCGGCCTTGCGCGTCGGGCAGGGACGCGCCCATGATCCGCGCCAGCGTCGGCGCGACCGCGCGCATGTCGATCACGCCCAGGTCGCGGCCCTTCGGCACGCCCTTGCCCATCAGCAGGAAGGTCGCCTGAAGATTCGCGGGACCGGGCAGATAGCCGTGCATCCCCTTGACCGGCGAGCGCGCGACCAGCGGCGCGGACGCGCCCCGGAAGATGTCGGTGACGAAGCCGGGTTGCAGGTTGACGAGGAACGTCGCCTGCGGGTTCGCGCCCGCCTGTGCGATCGCTTGCCGGTCCAGCACCGCCGCGATGCCATTGGCCGGGTTGGCTGCCAGCCGATCGAGCAGCGCCTTCGTCCGCGTGGCGATGCCGGCGTCGTCCGGCCGGGCCAGCATGATCGCGGCCGATCCCCCGGCGATCCACGGCATCGCCTGCCAGGACGCGACCTTGCCGTCCTTGTCGAGCGTGATGAGCCCGTCATCGATGAAGGCGCGGAAGAGGTTGAGGCCGCTGTGCGTCGCTTCGAACCCATGGTCGCTGACCAGCGCGATCACCGCATCGGGATGCGCCTTGCGCTCGGCGGCGATCAGATCGCCGACGATGGCGTCGATCTTCTCCAGCACGGCGCGCGCCTGGGGCGTGTCCGGTCCCTTCTCATGCTGCTCATGGTCGAGCGCAGTCAGGTAGACGGTCAGGAAATCAGGCCTGTGCGCGGCGATCAACGCCGTGGCAAAACGGCCACGGTTCTGGTCTCCGGCCAAGCTCTCGTCGATGCCCATGGCATAGGGGGCACCGACCGCCTGCTCCAGTTCGCCCTTCAGCCCCGACGTCGCCAGCGCGTCGAGCAGCTTGGCGTCGTCGGCATGACCGGTGCGCCAGATTTGCGGCAGGTTCCAGGTCACGCCCTTCGCCGCGACGCTGACCGGCCAGTGGACGTTGCCGGTGGAGAGGCCCGCGCCGGTCGCCGCTTCCCACAGGGTCGGCACCTGGATGTCCTGCGCATACCAGTACCAGCCGCCCTGGTTGATGCCGGTCGGATCGAAACTGGTGTTGGCGACGATGCCGTGCCTTGCCGGCGACACGCCGGTCATCAGCGTGGTGTGGCTGGGATAGGTCAGCGTCGGCGCGACGCCGGTGACCCGGGCATGGGCGCCCTCCATCACGAAGCGGCGCAGGTTGGGCAAGGAAAGGCCGCGCTTGCCCGCGTCCAGTACGTCGCCGGGCCGCAGGCCGTCGATCGAGATGAGTAGGACGGGTTCCGCCCGGGCCGCCGCCGGGAGGGCGGCGGCGAGGAGGAAGGGGATCAGCGCGGCCTTGCCCATGGCGATCAGAAGCCGGCCTTGAGCGTCGCGAAGAATTGCTGCGGCGCGCCGACCAGCAGCGTCTGGGCGTCGCCGCTGTTGCCGAAACCGCCCGACCCGATCGTGCTGATATAGCGCTTGTCGAGCAGGTTGGTGGCGTTGAGCTGCACCTCGAAAATCTCGTTGAAGCGGTAGCCGATGGAGGCGTCCACGATCAGCCGGCCGGGCACCGAGGCGTCGTTGGTATAGCTGTAGTAGCGACGCGACATATAGTTGAGGCCGATCCGTCCGAAGCGCTGGCCATCGTCCAGATAGAGTTCGCCGCGCGCCATATGTTTGGGGCTGTCCACCACCGTCTTGCCCGCGATCGCCGCGACCAGCACGCCGTTGCCGTTGCGCACATCGTCGCGATAGGTGGCGTCGGTGTAGCTGTAGCTGGCATAGAGGCCGAAGCCGCTGCCCAGCTTCAGGTCGCCCGCCGCTTCGACGCCGATGGCGCGCACGTCGCCGACATTCTGGAGCGCGGAGGGGTTGCCCTGGATCGCGGAGCCGACCTGCACGGCGAGCAGGCGGTTCTTGAAGTTCACCAGGTACGCGCCCAGCGTGCCGTTGAAGATGCTGTTGTGGAACCGCAGCCCGCCCTCGAACGTGTCGGACGTTTCGGGCTTCAACGTGCCGCGGATAGCATTGAACCCCGCCTGGTTGGTCGAGAAGGGACCGGTGGTGGTCGCGGAGGCGAAGGCGCGCGTCGATTGGCTGAAACTGCCGTAGATTTCCGCCTGGGGGCTGAGTTCCAACGCGAAGCCGGCGGTCGGCTGGAACCAGTCGGTGGCGTCGATCTTGCCCTGGGGGAAGGTGGAGGACACGACCGCTTCCGCCTTGTTCGTGACCTTGAAGCCCTTCCACCCCAGGTTGATCGTCACCATGCCGAGGTCGATCTTGTCCTGCACATGATATTGGACCGTGTCGGTGGTGAAATCGAATTCCCACTGGGTCGCGAACGGATTGGCCGGATAGTCGCGGAAGGACAGGCCCGGCGCGGTGCGGCTGGCGAAGGCGTAGAAGCGGCGGGCCTGGTTGAACTTGTTCTGCTCATACCATGCGCCGACGCTCAGGTTCTGGATGCCGATCGCTAAATCGACGCTGCCGAACGCGCCGTAACGGTCCATCTGATATTCGGTGGTGCGCACCGACATCGGCACGCCGTTGGGGCTGGGGACATAGGGGGTCGCCCACAGGCCCATGCCTTCGTTATTGTGATAATAGCCCTTGATCCTGAACGTCGCCGCCTCGCCCAGCGGCGTCGTCAGGCCGATCGCCCCCAGCCAGTCCTTGCGCAGGCCCGAAGCGTCATAATAGGCGTCGTCGGCGCTGGTGACGTTGCCGGGATAAATCTGCCCCGTCGCGACGCGCGCGCCGCTATAGTCGTAGAGACCATCCGGGAAGGGCGAACCGCCCGTGTTGCTGAACCGGTCGACGTCGTTGAGGCGGCTGGCATAGTCGATCGCGCGGGCATAGTCGGGATATGTGTTGTCCCAGTCCCAGCCCAGGCGACGAATCATGCCCATCGACATATCCTGATAATCCTGCTCGCGCCGGTCGGAATAGCTCAGCCAGCCGTCGATCGTCGCATCGCCCACCGGGATCACGACCTTGGCATTGCCCATATGCTGGTCCTGGACGCCCTGCCCCTTCCACTTGTCGGTCGAACCATAGCCGTAGGACAGATAGCCGCGCACGCCGTCCTTCGACCCGAAGTTCAGGCGTGCAAAGCCGCGGATCGTGTCGTCGCTGCCATAGGTGCCGTTCATCTGCACGCGGAATTCGCCGGTCGGGTCCATCGAGAAGGTCTCGACGGTGCCGCCCAGATTGCCGGTCGCCTGCGTGCCGAGCGAGCCTGCGCCCTGGCTGACGCGCACGCTGCCGATATTCTCGCTGCTGATCGCGCGGGTGATGTGCAGGCCGTTATGGTTGCCATAGCTCATGTCACCCAGCGGAATGCCGTCGAAGGTGAAGCCGAGCTGATTCTGGTTGAAGCTGCGGATCGTGACGCGCTGCGACCATTCATAATTGCCGAACGGGTCGGACGACTGGAAATTCACGCTCGGCAGCTTCTCTATGGCCTTGAGCGCGTTGGTGCCGGGCGTCAGCGTCACGATGTCGCGCGCGCTGATTTCCTGCACCTGGCGGGTTTCGCCCCGGCCGAACACGACGATCTCCGCGCCCGCATCGGCAGCGGCATCGGCGGGCGCCGCATCCTGGGCGAAGGCGGGCAGCGGGATGATGGCGCTCGACGCCAGCAGCAGAGCGGTGGTGATACGCATGGATCGGATGTCCCCCTTTCGGACTTGATGTGGGGGCGCCCTATCCGGGGCATGTTGCACCGCAATGTGGGTTGATTGACGATCGCGGGTCAGTTGCGTGACAGGCCTGTCACAGCGACAGGACGGAAGAGCGGCCGGGCGGATTGCGCGCAGCAGGCGCGCAGGCATGGCGAACAGGGCTTCCGACGCGATGAAAGCGGTTTGAACACAATGGCTTGCCGTGCGTTTACCGCGGACAACAGATCGGACCTCTTATGACCATCCCCGTCCATTTCCCCGACGGCAGCATCCGTGACATGCCGGGCGAGCTGCGCGCGCTGGACAGCGACAGCCGGGCCTTCCGTCAGGTGCCGCTGCGCTGTCATGCCAGCTGGCGCTTCGTCGAGGCCGGCGGCCGCTGGCTGGCGCAGCCGCGCCATGGCGGGGTGACCCGGCTGACGCCGCCGGCCGACCCCTGGTGGCGCGACATCGCCACGATGGAGGAGCCGGCGTTCGACATGCCTTCGCCCCGCGCCGCCTGACCTCCGTCAGGGACAGGGATCGGGGATCAGCCGATGTACGTCCTCGATCGCCGCCACCTGCTCCTGCGTCAGGCGCAGGTCGGCGCTGCCGATGGCGACGCGCAACTGCTCGGGGCTGGTCGCGCCGATGATGGTGGAGGTGACGAACGGCTGCCCGGTGACGAAGGCCAGCGCCATCTGCGCCGGATCGAGGCCGAAGGCGTGCGCAATCGCCACATAGCGCGCGCTCGCCTGCGGCTGATTGGGCAGGTCGTAGCGCACGAACTGCCTTGCGACGTCGCGCCGTGATCCGGCGGGAATAACGCCACCCAGATATTTGCCGGTGAGATTGCCGCCGGCCAGCGGCGAATAAGCGAGCAGGCCCACATCCTCGCGCAGCGCATATTCGGACAGGCCGGTCTCGAACGTGCGATTGAGCAGATTATAGGCGTTCTGGATCGAAGCGATGCGCGGCAGACCCTGCTCGCGCGACAGGCGCAGATATTCGCTCACGCCCCAGGGCGTTTCGTTCGACACGCCGACCGCGCGCGCCTTGCCCGCCTTCACGATCTCGGCGAGCGCGCCCAGCGTCTCCTCGATCGGCACCGTCTCCGGCGCGTCCTCGATCCGGGCGATGCCGCGCCGCCCAAAGGAGGGCACCGGCCGGTCGGGCCAGTGGACCTGATAGAGGTCGATATAATCGGTGCGCAGCCGCCTCAGGCTGTCGTCCACTGCTGCCAGGATGTTGCGCCGGTCGAGTCGGTTGCCACCGCCCCGGAACGTACGGATGGGGTCGCGCGCCGGCCCCGAGACCTTGGTCGCCAGCACGAAGTCGTCGCGCCGCCCGCGCCGCGCGATCCAGTTGCCGATATAGGTTTCGGTCAGGAACTGCGTGTCGGCGGCCACCGGCGTCACCGGATAGCCTTCGGCCGTGTCGATGAAATTGACCCCGCTGGCGATCGCATGGTCAAGCTGTCCGTGCGCCTCCGCCTCGCTGTTCTGCGATCCCCAAGTCATGGTGCCGAGGCAGATTGCGCTCACCTTGATGTCGGTGCGGCCAAGCGTGCGATAGTCCATCATTGCCTCATCGATGTGGAAGGATCGGTGCGTGTCTTAGCCATGCGCACCCGCAGGGAAAGAGGCGATCGGCCGCTTGAGGTAAACTCATGCGCTATTGAGGATCGATGGTCCGTTCGGCCAGAGCCATGAAATCGCGCGCGGCATCCCGCTCGGCCGCATCCTCGAACGTCGCGTCAGGGTCAGGCGCGCCGCCCAGCAGGAACAGCAGCGACCAGAGCGCGAAGCGGCGGCCTCGGTCCGACTCCAGCCCCAGATCGACGCGCATCCGCTCGATCCCTGCCGCCAGCCCTTCCGGCGTCAGCGCGTCCATGTCGGTGGTGCCGAAATAGCGGCGAAGCTGGTCGTCGAACTGCATGGGCACGGCTCTAGCCGCACCGCGCGCGCAGGATCAATCCCGCCGCAGCACGTGCGCGATGATCGTGTCGGCGATCGGCAGATCGAACCGCAGGCCGAAGCGTTTGGCCCGCGTCCATACGACGATGGCGCCGATGAACAGCCGCTCGCCCTCCACGGTGACGCGGCCGCCGGACAGTGGCGGCTTTTCGGCATGGAGCAGCGCGCCCGATGTCGACAGGTCCAGCATATGCGCGCGCACCGACAGGCCGCCATGGCGCAACAGCACCGGCTCGAACAGCTTGTGGCGCGCGGCGACGCGGGGGCGCAGCGCCGGTGGGCAGGGGGAAACCGGATCGCGCATCGCGCAACGCTAAGGCCCGCGCGATTAGGCGGGCGTCAACAAGGGTGGTCAGGCTGGCGTTAACCGTCCGCGGCCCAGGCGCAGGGCACGATCCGCGCCGGATCGGGTCGTGCGGCGATCCGCCGGAACCGCGCGAAATAGCCGCCGGCCGTCGGCTTGGGGATCAGCTGTTCCATGCGGAAACCCATCGCCGCCATCTCGCAGGCGAGCAGGCGGGGCGGTGTGCCATGCTGGCCGGTCGGCCGGTCGGCATCGACGACGATCAGTTCGCCATCCGTCTTGAGCGCGGGGCTGAGGTGCCAGAGAAAGGCGTAAGGCTCGGCGATCTCATGATACATATGGACCATGAAGATGCGGTCGAAGCTGTTTTCGGGCAGCTTCGGGTCTTCGGGCGCGCCGAGCTTGACGCTGACATTGTTCCACGTTTCGCGGGTGATGCGCCGCGACAGCGCCTCGATCACCTCGGGCATGATGTCCTCGGCCAGGACCCGGCCGTTCTTGCCCACGCGCCGGGCCAGCCGGACCGTGTAATAGCCTTCGCCAGCGCCGATGTCGGCCACGGTCATGCCGGGGCGAATGCCGGCGCGGTCCATGATGTCCTCCGCCTCGTTGACCCGGTCGCGCGCCTCCTCGCTCGACCAGCGGGTCGACACGATCGGGGCGACGGGCCGGTCGGCGCGCGGGAAGTCCTGCGCGGCCGCGGCGCGGCCACTCTCCCCGCCGCCCGCCAGTCGGTCGCAGGCGGCGAGCAGGAACAACACCCCCGCCATCGCCGCCAGCCGCCGCATCAGTCGACATCCTCCACATCGACCTTCTCGCCCGTCACCTTCTGGCTCAATGCGGCGGCCATGAACGGGTCGAGCGCGCCGTCGAGCACGTCGTCGGGCGAGGTGGAGGTGACGCCGGTGCGCAGATCCTTCACCAGCTGATAGGGCTGGAGGACGTAGGAGCGGATCTGGTGGCCCCAGCCGATCTCGGTCTTCGCCTGATAGTCAGACGAGGCCGCTTCCTCCCGCTTGCGCAGTTCCGCTTCGTACAGGCGGGCTTTCAGCATGTTCATCGCCGTCGCGCGGTTCTTGTGCTGCGACCGGTCGTTCTGGCTGGCGACGATGATGCCGGACGGAACGTGGGTGATGCGCACGGCCGAATCGGTCGTGTTGACATGCTGCCCGCCCGCGCCCGACGCGCGATAGGTGTCGATCTTGAGGTCGCTTTCCTTGATCTCGATGTCGATGTCGTCGTCGATCACCGGATAGACCCATACCGACGAGAAGCTGGTGTGCCGCCGCGCGCTGCTGTCATAGGGGCTGATGCGCACCAGCCGATGCACGCCGCTCTCGGTCTTGGCATAGCCATAGGCGTTCTCGCCCTTGAACAGGAAGGTCGCCGACTTGATCCCCGCCTGGTCGCCCGCCTGATAATCGACCAGCTCGACCTTGTACCCGCGCCGTTCGGCCCAGCGGCGATACATGCGGGACAGCATCTCGGCCCAGTCCTGGCTCTCCGTGCCGCCCGCGCCGGCGTGGATTTCCAGATAGGTGTCGTAGCCGTCGGCCTCGCCCGAAAGCAGCGCCTTGATCTTGTCCTCGTCCGCGCGTTCGGCGAGCGCCTTCAGGGCCGCGATGGCTTCGTCCACCATCGCTTCGTCGCCTTCCGCCTCGGCCATCTCGATCAGTTCGGCGGTGTCGTTCTTTTCCGCGTCGATCGCCCTGGTCGCGCCGATCGCGCTGTCGAGCCGGGTGCGCTCGCGCATCACCTCCTGCGCGGCCTTCGCATTGTCCCAGAGCGTCGGGTCTTCCACGCGCGCGTTCAGCTCGTCCAGCCGCCGCAGCGCCCGGTCCCAGTCCAGCGACTGGCGCAGCAGGCTCAGCGCGGCGTCGATACGGTCGATATATTGCTGCGCTTCGGCGCGCATAGGAACTCTCCGGCAATCTGGCGGCGTTGTGAACGCATCAAGCGCCCGCCCCTATCCGAGGGCGGCGGATTTGGGAAGGGCGAGGATTTTGGTGCTACGATAAAGATTGTAAGTTATCGTTTTCGTGCTACATTAAAATCGGTTTCCATTCCACCCGGAGCACATCATGAACCAAGCCATGCAGGGCATCCTCGCCCCTGGGGAGGCATCCCGCCATGAAGATCGAGTACGACCCAACCAAACGTCAACGCACCCTTGAGGAGCGCGGCCTCGATTTTGACTCCATCGTCGATGTTTTCGACGGCTTTTACCTGACCCGCACGGACGATCGAAAAGATTATGGCGAAACCCGCCATATCATGTTGGGCGCTCTGGATGGGCGACCGGTCGTCTGTGTCTGGACGCAACGGGGTGACGCGATCCGCGTCATCTCGATGAGGATTGCGGATGATGAAGAACGCGAAATCTACCGGCGCGAACTGGAGCGATCCGGATGACGCACCCAGGCTGACGCAGGACTGGGCGGACGGCGCCGACGCCTATCGCGGCGAAACGCTGGTGCGGCGTGGCCGTCCGCGGCTTGCGCAGACGAAGCAGCATGTGTCGTTGCGCCTCGACCCCGATGTGGTCGAACGGTTCAAGGCGGACGGCCCCGGCTGGCAGGCGCGGATCAACGATGCCTTGCGTAAGGCGGCGGGCCTCTGACTCAATAGATCCCGCCCTGCCCTTCGAGGAAGTCGCTGTCGCTGCGCTGGCGGGCGCGGGATACGGCGGCGGCGGCGCGGGCTTCGGCGACCTTGGCCTGGGCTTCGGCTTCTTCCTTGCGGATCGAGCGGCGCGGTTCGGTTTCGGGCTTGAAGGCTTCCCAGATGACGGCGGGCTTCAGGTCCGTGCCCGGCCACACGCCATAGACGCGCTTGCCCGAGCGGCGGTCGATCGTCACCATGCGGATGCCGGCGGGCGCGACGAACGGGGTCTTGGGCATCGTCTCCAGCACGGGCGCCATCGCCGCCTTCCAGATCGGCGCTGCGATCCGCCCGCCCTGCGCCCAGCCGCCAAGGCTGCGCGGCTTGTCATAGCCGATGTAGACGCCCGCGACGAGATCGGGCGATCCGCCCACGAACCAGACGTTGGTGGGTCCGTTGGTCGTCCCGGTCTTGCCGAACAAGGGCCGGCCGAGATCGTTCAGCACGGTGGCGGTGCCGCGCTGAATGACGCCTTCGGTGATATGAACCACCTGATAGGCGGTCATCGGATTGAGCACCTGGCGGCCCTCGAAGCCGAAGCGCGGCATCGGCTTGCCGTCCCAGTTCGCCATGTTGCAGCCGTCGCACGCGCGCCAGCGCTGCGGCCAGATCACCTTGCCGCGCCGGTCCTGCACATAGTCCATGACCTTGGACGGCTGCTGCTTCCCCTGGTTGGCGAGGGTCGCATAGGCGTTCACCATCCGCTCGACCGTCGTCTCGCCCGCGCCGAGCGCGAAGGAGAGATAGGGCTGATAGTCGCCGATCCCCATATTCTTGATCGTGCGAACCACGCGGTCCATGCCGGTCTGGCTCGCCGCGCGCACGGTCATGAGGTTGCGCGACTGCTCGACGCCCCAGCGCATCGTCTGCGGTCCGGCGCTGCCGCCGGAGAAGTTGCGGAAGCATTTCTGCCCCAGACCCGCGCCCTGATAGACGCACAGCGGCCCGTCGACGATGATCGAGGCGGGCGTCATGCCGCTGTCCAGTGCCGCCGCATAGACGAAGGGCTTGATCGTCGATCCCGGCTGCCGCAGCGCCTGAGTCGCGCGGTTATAGGAGGACAGGCGCGAATCGAAGCCGCCCTGCATCGCCCGGATGCGGCCCGAATGCACTTCCTCCACGACCATGCCGCCCGACACTTCGGGGATGGTGCGCAGCGCCCAGCTCGATCCGTTGCGGGTGACGACGATCAGGTCGCCCGCCTTCAGCGCGGAAAAGGCCGGGCCACCGGTGCGGCGATAGGGCATCTGCGCCGCGCTGGCGGGCAGCACGCCGGTCGTGCCGTCGGAAAATCCGATCTGCGCCTCGCTCGACGAACGGCTGATGACCGCCGCGACGCGCCAGCTCGCATAATCGACGCTGACATAGCTGGCGGCCAGTTCCCGCTCCCAGCCATTGTCAACATTGATATGCCCGACCGGCCCGGCCCAGCCCCGCCCGGCGTCGAAGCGCAGCAGCCCGCCGCGCAGCGCATCTTGCGTCTTTTCCTGGACCAGCGGGTCGTAGGGGCTGCGCACCCACAGGCCGCCGGCATAGATGCTGTTGGGGCCGTCCGCCGCCTTCTCGCCGAACAGGTCGATCAGGCGCCGGCGCACCTCCTCCATATAATAGCCGCCCGCCCGTGCGTCGAAGCTGGAACCGTGCGCGGCGACGGTGCCCAGCGGCTGCGCCTGCGCCTCCATGCGTTGCGCGGCAGTGATCCAGCCATTCTTCTCCATCTCGCCCAGCGCCCAGTTGCGCCGCTCGATCGCGCGCGCGTGGCCGGTGGGGCTTTCCGGACGGTAATTGGCCGGCCCCTTGGGCAGGATGGCGAGATAGGCCATCTCGTGCAGCTTGAGGTCGGCCACGTCCTTGTCGAAATAGGCGCGCGCCGCCGCCTGCACGCCATAGGCGTTGCGGCCCAGGAATATCTGGTTGAGGTAGAGTTCGAGGATCTGCTGCTTGGACAGCACGCCTTCCATGCGCCAGGCGAGGATCATCTCCTTCACCTTGCGGGTGGGGGAATATTCGTCGCCGATCAGCAGGTTCTTGGCCACCTGCTGGGTGATGGTGGACCCGCCGCGGGCGCGCTGGCCCGACCCCATCTTGCTCGCATAATCGACCACCGCACCGGCAAAGCCGGGAATGTCGACGCCATGATGCTCGAAGAAGGTCTTGTCCTCCGCCGCCAGATAGGCGCGGATGAGGAGCGGCGGATAGTCGCTATATTGCAGCTGGACGCGCCGTTCGCGGGCGTAGCTGTGGACCGGCTGGCCATTGATGTCGCGCACGATGGTGGGGAGCGGCGGCTCATATTCCAGCAGCGTGGCGGCATCGGGCAGGCCGCGCGCGAAGATCAGCCAGAACAGCCCCCAGGCGATCAGCAGTCCGCCCAGCGCGAGTCCCGCCCAGCGGACCAGCCGCCGGCTCCAGAGCGGACGCAGGCGTTCCGCGAACGCGCCCGCGTCACGGCGCAGGCGGGCGGCGAAGGATGTACGGGCGGGTGCGGAACGGGCCTCTTCCATGGGCAAGAGGCTCTAGGGTCAAAATGCGGCCAAGGCCAGAGCCTTGGCGAACGCGCGGTCACCCCCCCGCCGCGCCGCCCCGCATCGCCAGCTTGCGGGCGAAATGCACTTCGACCGCCCGCGCCACGCCGCGCGCGATCTTCTGCTGTCCCTCGCGCGAGGCGAGGAAGGCGGAGTCCTCGGCATTGCTGATATAGCCGGTCTCGAACAGGATCGAGGGCGTATCGGGCGCTTTCAGCACCATCAGCGACGCGAAGCGGTGATAGGCGCTGCGGAACGGCACGTAGGGCGCGGCCTCGCGCTGGAGCAGCCGGGCGAAGCTGGCCGAGATATTCATCGATTCGCGCTGTGTCAGGTCGATGAGGATGGAGGACACGTCGCCCGATTGGCCGCCGAGGTTCACGCCGTTGATGATGTCGGCCTTGTTCTCCCGCGCCGCCAGCCGCGCCGCTTCGCGGTCGGACGCGGTTTCGGACAGGGTATAGACGGTCGCGCCATGCGCCTCGGGATTCTCGGCCGCGTCGGCATGGATGGAGATGAACAGGTCCGCGCCGAGCTTGCGGGCGATGCCATAGCGTTCCTGGAGCACGAGGAACTTGTCGTCGTCCCGCGTCAGCGCCACCCGCACCCGGCCCGACTTCACCAGGCTGTCGCGAATCGCCTGCGCGATGGCCAGCGTCACATCCTTTTCGCGCCGGCCATTCTCCTTGTTGATGGCGCCCGGATCATGACCGCCATGGCCGGCGTCGATCACCACCAGCGGACGCGCCCCGTCCGCCACGCCCTCGACCGGCGGCAGCGCGACGCCGCGCGCCATCGCCGGGATCGGCACGGTAATCGAATGCAGCCGCTTTTGCGGCCGCGCCGCCATGTCGGCGGGCGCGTCGAAGCGCATCCGCCCCTTGCCCAGCGCGGTGCGGAACCGGTCGTCGCTCACCGGCTGGAGCCGGAAGCTCAGCGACTTGCCGTCGGCGGCGATCTGCGGCGCGCCCAGCGTCGCTGGACCGGCGAGGTCCAGCACCACGCGGGCCGTCTCGCCATTGAGCTGCCCCTGCCGCACCGCCGCGATGCCGCCATTGCCCGGCGTGAAGCGGGCGCGGCCCATTTGCGCGCCGTCGATGTCCAGCGCGATCCGACGGGGCGAATCCAGCAGGAAGGCCGACGCGCCGCTCACCTTGTCATCAAAGCGCACGATGACGGCATCGTCGCGCACATCCACACCCGCAATCCCGCCGGCGCTCCCCGGCGCCGCAGCGATCAACATGCCTGCCAGGGCAATGCTCTGGGCCATGCGCTGCTTGTGCACCGCGCGGCCTTTGGCCGTCCAGCCAAATTTCATGACGATCATCCGTCCTGGAGCGTCCCCACGCTGAAGACCGGATTAAGCATCGCCTCTTTGGACGCGGTAAAATGAGAGGGTTAACGTCTCCTTCAGCATCTTTCCGGCAGGAAGCGGGCGGGACATAATATTTCAGGCGGCCGTTGCCCGATGGCGGATTGGCTGCTACCCATTCACATTCCTGACAGGTTTCCCATTTGAAGGCGACCGTTCAGGGGCACAAGATAAGCATCGGCGGGCGCGGGGTCGTGCTCCATGCCGGTGCTGTAAACAGGTTGACGCTGCATGAGGCATGAATTTCCATCCACGCTTGCCCCGGTTCCGGGCGCAGCGGCGTGGATGGCGTGGCCCGGCGCATTGTCCGGCCCTGCCAACGCAGCAGACACGCAATTTTTTCCCAACAACCGGACGATGCCGGCATTTGCGCGCCTTTCGACGCGCGCACGGCCGTCCCCTTATGATCGCGTGACGGCGCGGCCCCGTGCCGCAGCCTGCTCACGCCGGAGACTATTACATGACCATGCGTATGCTGATCGATGCGCGCCACCGGGAAGAAACCCGGGTCGCCGTCGTCAAGGGTAACCGGATCGAGGAATTCGATTTCGAATCGGCCGAGCACAAGCAGCTCAAGGGCAATATCTATCTCGCCAAAGTGACCCGGGTGGAGCCTTCGCTCCAGGCGGCCTTCGTCGATTATGGCGGCAACCGCCACGGCTTCCTCGCCTTCAGCGAAATCCATCCCGACTATTACCAGATCCCGCGCGAGGACCGCGAGGCGCTGCTGCGCGAAGAACGCGCCCATGCCGAGGAAGAAGCCGCGCTGCGCGCCGACTATGACGAGGATGATGACGAGGATCATCATGGCGAGGACGGTGTGGAAGTCGTCGAGGCCACCCATCATCATGACGATGAGGACGGGCATGAGCCGGCGGCCGAGGGCGATGCCGGCGACGCCCCGCGCGGCAACCGGCGCAAGGGCGGGCGCGGCGGCGACGAGGCCGCCGACGAACTGCGCCGCAAGCGCATGGCGCTGCGCCGCCGCTACAAGATCCAGGACGTCATCAAGCGCCGCCAGGTGCTGCTGGTCCAGGTCGTCAAGGAAGAGCGCGGCAACAAGGGCGCGGCGCTGACCACCTATCTCTCGCTCGCCGGCCGCTATTGCGTGCTGATGCCCAACACCAGCCACGGCGGCGGCATCAGCCGCAAGATCAGCAACGCCGCCGACCGCAAGCGGCTGAAGTCGATCATCGCCGAGATGAACCTGCCCTCCACCATGGGCTGCATCGTGCGCACCGCCGGGCTTCAGCGCACAAAGCCGGAAATCAAGCGCGACTTCGACTATCTCGCCCGCCTGTGGGACGAAATTCGCGAAAAGACGCTCAAGTCCGACGCACCCGCGCTGATCCACAATGACAGCGACCTCATCAAGCGCGCGATCCGCGACATCTACAACAAGGACATCGAGGAAGTGATCGTGGAGGGCGAGGAAGGCTACCGCGCCGCCCGCGACTTCATGCGCCTGCTGATGCCCAGCCACGCCCGCCGGGTGAAGCAATATGCCGATCCCATCTCGCTGTTCCAGCGCGCCAGCGTCGAGGATCAGCTGGCGGCGATGTACAATCCGGTCGTGCAGCTGAAATCGGGTGGCTATCTCGTCATCAACCCGACCGAGGCTCTGGTGTCGATCGACATCAACTCGGGCCGCTCGACCCGAGAACATGGCATCGAACAGACCGCCGTCGCCACCAATCTCGAAGCCGCGCGGGAAATCGCCCGCCAGCTGCGCCTGCGCGACATGGCGGGCCTGGTCGTCATCGACTTCATCGACATGGAGATGAACTCCAACATCCGCAAGGTCGAGAAGGCGATGAAGGAGGCGCTGAAGGACGATCGCGCCCGCATCCAGGTCGGCCGCATCTCCGGCTTCGGCCTCATGGAAATGAGCCGCCAGCGGCTGCGCACCGGCGTGCTGGAAGCGTCCACCCGCCAGTGCCCGCATTGCGAGGGCACGGGCCTCGTCCGCACCGCCTCGTCGGCGGGGCTCAGCGCGCTGCGGATGCTGGAAGAGGAAGCCGCGCGCGGTCGCGGCAGCATCATCACCCTGCGCGCCAGCCAGGAAGCGGCCTTCTACGTCCTCAACAACAAGCGCCGCGAGCTGGACGAAATCGAGCAGCGCTATGGCGTGCGCATCGAAATCCTGCCCGATGGCGAGATCGAGGGCGCGCGCATGTCGGTGGAGGCGAGCGGGCCCCGCCCCGAGCGCGTCGTCGACTACACGCCCTTGCCCGTCGAAGAGGATGATCTCGACCTGATCGAGGAGGAGGAAGAGGAAGAAGAGGCCGAGGAGGCCGAGGCCGAAACCGCGCGCGAGGAACGTGGCGAGCAGGGCGAGGATCGCGAAGGCGGTCGCCGCCGTCGTCGCCGCCGTCGTCGTCGCGGCGGCCAGCGCGACGAGAACCGCGCCGAAGAGTCGACCGAATCCGCAGAGGCGGACGAGGCTGGCGAAGAGGCCGGAGCGGACGAAGACGCCGAGGAAACGGCTGTCGAAACCACGGCCGAAGCCAGGGACGAGGAAGAAGGCGGCGCTCGTCGTCGCGGCCGGCGTGGCCGTCGCGGTGGCCGTCGCCGTCGCGAAGGTGGCGAAGGCGGCGAGGATGCCGTGACCGCGCAGGGCGAAGCCGCCGACGCCGAGCCGGTTGCCGAAGCGGCGGAGGCTGCCCCGGTCGAGGACACAGCGGAAGCACCCGCCGAGGACGCGCCCAAGACCCGCCGCCGCCCCCGCGCTCGCAAGAAGCCGGCCACGACGGAGGCCGAAGGCGTGGTCGCTGACACCGAAGCAGTCGAGGCTGCTCCGGTTGCGGAGGCAGCGCCCGCCGTCGAGGAAGCGCCGGCCAAGCCCAAGCGCACCCGTCGGAAAAAAGCCGACGCTGTTGCCGAGGAAGCACCGGCCGAGCCTGCCGCTCCTGTCGCGGAAGAGGCGCCCGCCAAGCCCAAGCGCACCCGCCGCAAGAAGCCCGTCCTGAGCGAAGCCGAAGGGACCGAAGCCGTCGAAGCCGATGCGCCGGTCAGCGAAGCGCCTGCCGTGGAAGCCGTCGCCCAGTCGGTCGAGACCGACATGCCGGCCGCATCGGTGACGGCCGACGCGCCGGACGAGGCGGTGGCCGCCGAAGCCGACGCGGAAGCGGGCGACGGCGCGCCGCGCCGTGGCTGGTGGCAACGCACCTTCGGCCAGTAAGCCAAGGGGCCAGACCCATGAACAGGCGCCGCTGCCCTCCCGCTTCAACCGGGTGCGCAGCGGCGCCTTTCTCTATGCGCGCCTTCATGGCCGGTTCAGCCGGGCGCGCCCATCGCTGCGCGCCGATGGCCCGCCTCTTGCAGTTCCTCGCCCTGACGATCGCGTCCTTCGCGCTCATGGCCCGCCCGGCGCTCGCCCAGCAGATATTGCGCGACGCGGAAACCGAAGCCTTCATGGGCGACATGTCCGGCCCGCTGGTGAAGGCCGCCGGCATGGACCCGCGCAACGTGCAGGTGCTGGTCATCAACAACCCCGAAATCAACGCCTTCGTCGCGGGCGGCCAATATGTCTGGGTGCATAGCGGCCTGATCGCGCAGGCCGACAATGTGAACCAGTTGCAGGGTGTGGTCGCGCACGAACTCGGCCATATCGAGGGCGGGCATATCATCCGCTCGGGCGAAGGCATCCGCGAGGCGACCGGCATCACACTGCTCAGCCTCGTGCTCGGCGCAGCGGCGATCGCGGGCGGCGCGGGCGAAGCGGGCATGGGCCTCATGGGCCTTGGCCAGCAGGCGGCGATGAGCAAGTTCCTCGCCTTCTCCCGCGCGCAGGAAAGCTCCGCCGACCTCGCCGGCGCGCGCTATCTCCACACCGCCGGCATCAGCGGCAAGGGGAGCCTCGAATTCTTCAAGAAGCTCCAGAATCAGGAATATCGCCTCGCCATTCCGCAGGACAACAGCTATGGCCGCACCCACCCGCTCTCGGGCGAGCGCATCCAGGTGCTGCGCGAAGTCTATGAACCCGATCCGGCGTGGAGCCGCCCCCCCGACCCCTGGCTCGAAAACCGGTTCGAGCGGATCAAGGCGAAGCTGATCGGCTTTGCATCCGAACCGCAGCAGACCCTGATCAAATATCCCGAGAGCGACCAGTCGGTTCCGGCCCATTACGCCCGCGCCTATGCCTGGCACAAGAGCGCCTATCCCGACCGTGCGTTGCAGGAGGCCGACTGGCTGCTCGGCGCGCAGCCGCACGACCCCTATTTCCTGGAACTCAAGGGCCAGATATTGCTGGAAAGCGGCAAGCCCAAAGAGGCGATCGCGCCCCTGCGTGAAGCGGTGAAGCTCACCAACCAGCCGCTCATCTCCACCCTGCTCGCCCACGCCCTCATCGCGACCGAGGACGAAGCCAATTTCGCCGAGGCCGAACAGGTGCTGCGCCTCGCCGTGCAGCGCGACCGGGAAAACCCCTTCGCCTGGTATCAGCTGGGCGTCGTCTATGAACGGCGCGGCGACGTGCCGCGCGCCGCGCTCGCCACCGCCGAACGCTATGCGATGATGGGCGAGCATCCGATGGCGCTGCGCAGCGCCGACGCCGCGATGCAGGGGTTGAAGCCCGGCACGGTTGACTATCTGCGCGCGCAGGATATCGCGATGGTGTCGCGCGCCGCGATCGAGCAGCAGCGGAAGAAACGCTAGACCATGACCGATCCCACCCGGCCGACCTTTCGCGCCGCCCTTTCCAACAGGACCATGCAGATGACCCTTGGCGGTTTCGCCTTCCTCGCGGCCGCCGCCGGCGCCGCCCTCGCCGTGCAGGCGCCCGCCGCCGTCACGCCGACAGACAAGGCGGCGATCGAGAAAATCGTCCACGATTATATATTGGAGCATCCCGAAATCATCCCGCAGGCCGTGGAGAAGCTCCAGGCCAAGCGCATGTCGGGCGCGATCGACGCCAACCGAAAGGCGATCGAGACGCCCTATGCCGGCGCATGGGAAGGGGCAGCCGATGCCGACGTCACCGTGGTCGAGTTCTTCGACTATGCCTGCGGCTATTGCCGCGCCTCGCTGCCCGACCTTGCGAAGCTGGTCGGATCGGACGCGAAGGTCAAAATCGTGTACCGCGAACTGCCGATCCTGTCGGAGGAGAGCGGAGACGCGGCGAAGGTGTCGCTGCTCGCCGCCGAACGCGGGCAATATATGGCCTATCACAAGGCGCTCTACGGCGCGGGCAAGGTGACGCGCGACACCATCGTCGCCGCCGCCGCCAAGGCCGGCATCACCCGGTCGGAAGCGGAAGGGGCGATCGCTTCCTCCAAATATGACGCCGAAATCCAGTCCAACATCGCGCTGGCGCAGAAGCTCCAGGCGACCGGCACCCCCACCTTCGTCATCGGCGGCGAGGTGCTGAGCGGCGCGGTGGGCTACGACACGCTCAAGGAAGGCGTCGCGGCGGCACGGGGGAAGTAAACGTGCGCCCTTATCCGTTCACCCTGAGCGAAGTCGAAGGGATCGCCTGAGCGGAGCGAAGGCATCTCACTTCGTTCGATGAAGGGCTTCGACTTCGCTCAGCCCGAACGGATGTGCCGATCGGGCGGCCCACCCATTGACTTCCCCCCGCCCTTTCCCTATCGGACGCCCCCTGACCCGAGCGGCCGCTGCACAAGCGGCCCTTTTTCGTCACGCCCGATTCTGTGTATTTTGTTTGAGGAATGAACGATGAAGCGCACCTTTCAGCCGAGCAATCTGGTTCGGAAGCGCCGTCACGGTTTCCGCGCCCGCATGGCGACGCCGGGCGGCCGCAACGTGATTCGCGCCCGCCGCTCGCGCGGTCGCAAGAGCCTGAGCGCCTGATCCCAGACCGGGAAAATCCCGGCACGCCGGCCATGATGGTGCGGCGCGCGGATTTTCTGGCGGCCAATCGCGGACGCCGCGCGCCGATGCCGGGCTTTGTCCTGCTGGTGCGGGAACGCGGCGATGGCGATCCGGCGATGCGATACGGCATCACGGTCACGAAAAAAGTCGGCGGCGCTGTCATCCGCAACCGGATGAAGCGCCGCTTTCGCGTCCTGGCGCGCGAACTGCTGCCGACCCATGGCATTGCCGGCGCGGACCATGTGCTGATCGGCCGTGACGGCGGGATCGAGCGCGATTTCAGCCAGTTGCGCAGCGAACTGGCCAAGGCGCTGGGCAAGGTGATGAGCCGCCCCGCCGGCGAAGGCCGCCCGGCACGCCCCCATCATGGACGTGGACGCGGCCCCCGGGCCGGCTCTCCTGCCACACCGGCATGATCGCCCGCCTGCTCATCCTGGTCGCGCGCGGCTGGCAGCTCGGCCCCTCGCGCATTCTACCCCCCACCTGCCGCTACGCCCCCTCCTGTTCCGAATATGCAATCCAGGCGGTGCGCAAATATGGCGCGATCAAGGGTAGCTGGCTGGGGTTCAAGCGGCTAATGCGATGCCACCCATGGGGCGGATCGGGCCACGACCCGGTCCCCTGACGACCAAGATAGGCAAGAGCGTGGACGACAAGAAGAATATCATCCTGGCGGTGCTGCTGACCGCGGTCATCCTGTTCGGCTGGCCCTATGTGTCGCATTATTTCTTTCCGGCCGCCAACCCGCCAGTGACCAAGATCGAGGGCGGCAAGACCACGCCGGTCGCGAACCCCGCCGCCGATCCCGCCGCCGACAGCCCGGCCGCGATCCGCGACCGCGCGATCGTCCTGCGCGAAAGCCCGCGCGTCGCCATCCGCACGCCCAAGCTCAGCGGCTCGATCAACCTCAAGGGCGCGCGCATCGACGACATCGTGCTGCCGACCTACAAGGAAACGATCGCGAAGGATTCGCCCGACGTCCGCCTCTATAGCCCGAGCGGAACGCAGGACGCCTATTTCGCCGGCTTCGGCTGGCAGGGCGAAGGGCTGAAGACGCCGAACAAGGACACGGTCTGGACCGCCAGCGGCAAGGAACTCACCCCAACGACCCCGGTGACGCTCAGCTGGAACAATGGCGCGGGCCAGCTTTTCGAAATCCGTCTGACCGTCGACCAGAATTACATGATCTCCGCCGCGCAGAAGGTGTCGAACACCGGCGCGGGCGCGGTAGGCGTCAAGCCCTATGCCTATATCAGCCGCTCGGGCCATTCCAAGGACCCCGACACCTGGACCATCCATGTGGGTCCGATGGGCGTGTTCAACGGCGCGGCCAATTACGACGTGAACTACAAGGATCTGGACAAGGGGCCGTCGATGCAGAGCTTCCAGTCCAGGGGCGGCTGGATCGGCTTTACCGACAAATATTGGCTCTCCGCCCTCGTGCCGGCCGCCAACGCCGACTTCGCCGGCCAGTTCCGTAAAGGCGCCGGCCAGCAATATCAGGCGGACGCCGCCCTGCCCTCCACAACGGTCGCACCGGGCAAGGCCGTGACCGAGACCGTCCGCCTGTTCGTGGGCGCGAAGGAAGTCAAGACGCTCGAAGCCTATCAGGCGGCCGGCGTTCCGCTGTTCGACCGGGCGATCGACTGGGGCTGGTTCTACTGGTTCGAAAAGCCGATCTTCGCCCTCCTCCACTGGCTGTTCGAGCATATCGGCAATTTCGGCGTCGCCATCATCTGCCTGACTTTGTGCGTGCGCGCCCTCATGTTCCCGGTCGCGCAGCGCCAGTTCGCCAGCATGGCGGCGATGCGCGCGGTGCAGCCCAAGATGAAGGCGCTCCAGGAAAAATATAAGGACGACAAGCAGCAGCTCCAGCTCAAGGTCATGGAGCTGTACAAGGCCGAGAAGGTGAATCCGCTTGCCGGGTGCCTGCCGATCTTCATCCAGATCCCCATCTTCTTCGCCCTCTACAAGGTGCTGATGCTGACGATCGAGATGCGGCACCAGCCCTTCGTCCTGTGGATCAGGGATTTGTCCGCGCCCGATCCGCTGCATATCCTGAACCTGTTCGGCCTGCTGCCCTTCACCCCGCCCGCCTTCCTCGGCATCGGCGTGCTGGCGCTGCTGCTCGGCATCTCCATGTGGCTCCAGTTCAAGCTCAATCCCGCGCAGATGGACCCGATGCAGCAGCAGGTGTTCGCGATCATGCCGTGGATGATGATGTTCATCATGGCGCCCTTCGCCGCCGGCCTGCTGGTCTACTGGATCACCAACAACTGCCTGTCGATGGCGCAGCAATGGTGGCTGTATCGCCGCCATCCCATGCCCGCCCCGGCGGTCGCGGCGAAGTAACGCCCTGGTCTCTACGTCCGTTCGGTTCGAGCTTGTCGAGAACGCGGCGCCTGGTTCTCGACAAGCTCGAACTGAACGGAAGATTGTGTGACCAAAAGTGCGGACCCCGACCTGATCGAAGAGGCGCGCAAGCTGTTCGCCGGGCCGATCAGCTTCCTCAAGTCCGCCCCCGACCTTAAATTCCTGCCCGACATGGCGGTGAACGAAGTCGCGTTCGCGGGCCGGTCCAACGTCGGCAAATCCTCGCTGCTGAACGCGCTGACCAACCGCAACGGCCTGGCCCGCACGTCCAACACGCCGGGCCGGACGCAGGAGCTGAACTTCTTCGACGTGGGCGACCCGCTGCGCTTTCGCCTCGTCGACATGCCGGGCTATGGCTATGCCAAGGCGCCCAAGGACATGGTCAGGAAGTGGCGCTTCCTGGTGAACGACTATCTGCGCGGCCGCGCGGCGCTCAAGCGTGCGCTGGTGCTGATCGACAGCCGCCACGGCATCAAGGATGTCGACACCGACATGCTCGACATGCTGGATGGCGCGGCGGTCAGCTACCGCATCATCCTCACCAAGACGGACAAGATCAAGGCGAGCGAGCTTGCCGCCGTTACCGCCGCCACGGCAGACGCGATCCGCAAGCGCCCGGCCGCCCATCCCGACATCATCGCCACGTCCAGCGAAAAGGGCATGGGCCTCCCCGAACTGCGCGCCGCGGTGCTGGAAAGCGTGACCCAGGGCTGATCGGTTCGCGCTGCGGGCAAAACCCTGCTCTCCCGCGGCGATTGACTATGCCGCGCCGAATCGCTACAGGCGGCCCTTCCCGATACGCTGGCAAGCGGCGGTGCGCCTTGCACCGGCCGTCTTTTTTGCGTCTTGGGGGACATCAGATCGGCCGTTTCTCCTTGCCAGGGACGATTCGGCCCGGACGCTTTGAGATAGGGTCGCCCCGGCGCCCTGTGGAGCAGGAGACAAGATTACCATGGCACGTATCGCGGGTGTCAACATCCCGACCAACAAGCGCGTGATCATCGCGCTCACCTACATTCACGGCATCGGCCGCAAGACCGCCGTCGACATCGCCGACAAGCTGGGCATCGACCACAGCCGCCGCGTTCAGGACCTGTCGGACGCCGAAGTCCTCCAGATCCGCGAAACCATCGACGCCGACCTGACCGTCGAGGGCGATCTGCGTCGCGAAACCGCGATGAACATCAAGCGCCTGATGGACCTTGCCTGCTATCGCGGCCTGCGCCATCGCAAGGGCCTGCCGGTTCGCGGCCAGCGCACGCACACCAACGCGCGCACCCGCAAGGGCAAGGCGAAGCCGATCGCGGGCAAGAAGAAGTAATCCGTCCGGGGGACGGATTACTCCGCCGGAGGCAGTTCTCCCCACGCGAGACGCCTCCCGCATCAAACGATTTCAGTAGGATAGAGCAAAATGGCACGCGAACCCCAGCGCATCAAGCGCCGCGAACGCAAGAACATCTCGGCCGGCGTCGCGCACGTCAACGCCAGCTTCAACAACACCATGGTGACCATCACCGACGCCCAGGGCAACGCGATTTCGTGGTCCTCGGCCGGCATGATGGGCTTCAAGGGCAGCCGCAAATCGACCCCTTACGCCGCGCAGGTGTGCGCGGAGGACGCGGGCCGCAAGGCCGCCGAACATGGCGTGCGCACGCTGGAAGTCGAAGTGAAGGGTCCGGGTTCGGGCCGCGAGAGCGCCCTGCGCGCGCTTCAGGCCGTGGGCTTCCACATCACCTCGATCCGCGACGTGACGCCGATCCCGCACAATGGCGTCCGTCCGTCCAAGCGCCGCCGCGTCTAACCGCCGGCATTGCGATTTCCGGGGGCGGCGGACGCGCTGCCCCTTTGCCCGTTTGCATCGCCGGTAACGTCCTGTCGGGTTCAGGATCACATGCGTTCCGGCACATCCCCAGGGGAAATACATGACTGTCAACATGAAGAACTGGCAGGAATTGAAGAAGCCCAACAGCCTTGAGATCAAGGCGTCGGGCGACGGCAAGCGCAAGGCGACCTTCGTCGCCGAGCCGCTGGAGCGCGGCTTCGGCCTGACGCTCGGCAACGCGCTGCGCCGGGTTCTTCTCTCCTCGCTCCAGGGCGCGGCGGTCACCTCGATCAAGATCGAGAACGTGCTGCACGAATTCTCGAGCCTCGCCGGCGTGCGTGAGGACGTGACCGACATCGTCCTCAACATCAAGCAGGTCGCGCTGAAGATGGAGGGCGAAGGCCCCAAGCGTCTCCAGCTGTCCGCCACCGGCCCGGCCGTGGTGAAGGCCGGCGACATCAGCGTCGTGGGCGACATCGAAGTGATGAACCCCGATCTGGTGATCTGCCACCTCGATCAGGGCGCGACGCTGAACATGGAGCTGACCGCGGACGTCGGCAAGGGCTATGTCCCCGCCGTCGCCAACCGCCCGGCCGATGCGCCGATCGGCCTCATCCCGGTGGACGCGCTCTATTCGCCCGTGCGCCAGGTCGCCTACAAGGTGGACAACACCCGCGTCGGCCAGGAACTGGACTATGACAAGCTGTCGCTGACGGTCGAGACCGACGGGACCGTGACGCCCGAGGACGCGGTGGCCTATGCCGCGCGCATCCTTCAGGACCAGCTCCAGCTGTTCGTCCATTTCGAAGACGCGCTGCCCGCCGCCGGCCCGTCGACCAGCCACGCCGCCGCCGCGACCGCTTCGGAAGGCGAGAGCGACACCAACACGATCAACCGCTACCTGCTCAAGAAGGTGGACGAGCTGGAACTGTCGGTGCGGTCGGCCAACTGCCTCAAGAACGACAACATCATCTATATCGGCGATCTGGTCCAGAAGACCGAGGCCGAGATGCTGCGCACCCCCAATTTCGGCCGCAAGTCACTGAACGAAATCAAGGAAGTGCTCTCGTCCATGGGCCTGCGCCTCGGCATGGACATCCCCGGCTGGCCGCCGGAGAATATCGAGGAAATGGCCAAGAAGCTCGAACAGGAGCTGCTGGGCTAAGACCAAACCTCCGTTCGGTTCGAGCAGCTTCGAGCGAAGTCGAGAAGCGTCGTCGAGAACAGTTCTCGACAGGCTCGAACTGAACGGATGCTGGTTTGCCGGGCTGATGGGCGGCGGCCCTTATTCGCCGCCTGGTCTGGGGTACCTCACACGGCCCCTTAACGAACGAAGGAAAGACATATGCGTCACAAGGCTGGTCATCGTAAGCTTCAGCGCAGCGCCGGTCACCGCACCGCCCTGCTCCGCAACCTCGCCGCCTCGCTCATCAAGCATGAGCAGATCCTGACCGGCACCGCCAAGGCGAAGGAACTGCGTCCCTACGTCGAAAAGCTGATCACGCTGGCGAAGAAGGGTGGCCTGTCCAACCGTCGCCTCGCCCAGTCGCGGCTTCAGGACGACGCGCAGCTGGCCAAGCTGTTCGAGGTTCTGGCCGAGCGCTACAAGGACCGCAACGGCGGCTACACCCGCATCATCAAGGCCGGCTTCCGCGCGTCGGACGCCGCCCCGATCGCGATCATCGAACTGGTCGACCGCGACGTCGATGCCAAGGGCCAGGATTCGGGTCCGGTGCAGGGCGCCGACGCCGACGAGCTGGAAGCGGCCTGATCTGAAAAAACCGGTCCTGCCCGGCGGGACTGGATGCTTTACCGGCAGGCCGCGGCTCCGTTAAGAGCTGCGGCCTGTTCCGTTTGGATAAAAGTGACTGCCCGAGAGGATGCGCGCCGCCCTGATCCTGTTGCCGCTGCTGCTGGCGGCGCTCCCGGCCGCCGCGAATCCCGGCGGCGCGGCCATCGATGCGGGCGCGGCGAAGCCCGCGCCGCTCGCCTACCCCGCCGCGCCCCGGCTCGACCTGGTGGAGGATCATTTCGGCGCGAAGGTCGCTGATCCCTATCGCTGGCTGGAAAACGACCTGCGCACCGACCCTGCGGTGGCCGACTGGGTCGCGCGCGAAAACGCGCTCACCCGCCGCTATATCGACGGCCTGCCTGGCCGCGATGCGCTGAAAAACCGGATGCAGGCGCTCTTCGCCCACGGCCGCTACACCGTCCCGCGCAAGGCCGGCGGACGCTATTTCTATGGCTATAACAAGGGGCTGGAGAACCAGACGCCGCTCTATGTCCGCGAGGGGCTGAACGGCCGGCAGCGACTGCTGCTCGATCCCAACCTGTGGGCGAAGGACGGCGCAAGCGCACTCGCCGAATGGATGCCTTCGCCTGACGGCCGCCATCTCGCCTATGCGGTGCAGGAAGCGGGCAGCGACTGGCGCACGCTGCGCCTGCTCGACGTGGACAGCGGCCGGGTGCTGGACGATGACATCCGCTGGGTCAAATATTCGCAGATCGCCTGGGACGGGCGATCGCAAGGCTTCTTCTATTCCCGCTTCCCCGCGCCCCAGCCGGGCGAAGCCTTCCGTTCCGCCAATGAAGGCCAGCAGCTCTACTATCACCGCATCGGCACGCGCCAGGATCAGGACCAGCTGATCTACGCCACGCCCGACCGGCCGAAGCTCAGCCACCAGGCGCAGGTGACGGGCGACGGCCGCTGGCTCGTCATCAGCAGTTTCGAAGGCATCGACCCCCGCCGCGAAATCCATGTCGCCGAACTGACCGGCGGCCCGGTGCAGCCGCGCCTCCTGGTCAAGGGACCGACCAACGACTGGCGCCTGATCGGCAGCCGGGGCGCCACCCTCTATTTCATCACCGACCGGGGCGCCCCCCATATGCAGGTCGTGACGCTCGACGCGCGCCGGCCCCGCGCCCGCCCTAACGGGCTGGTCGCCGAGCGCAGGGAGACGCTGGCCGGCGGCTCACTGGTCGGCGACCGCTTGATCCTCGCCTATATGACCGATGCGCAGACGGTCGCCGAACTGGTCGAGCTGGACGGGCGCAAGGTCGGCGACGTGCCGCTGCCCGGTTTCGGCACCGCGGCGGGCTTTGGCGGGCGGAACGGCGACCCTGAGACCTTCTTCAGCTTTTCCGGCTTCGTCACCCCGCCCAGCATCTACCGGTTCGACACCGCCACGCGGCAGGTCGAACTCTTCGCCCAGCCCGACCTCGCCTTCGACCCCGCCGATTATGGTGTGGAGCAGCGGCTCTACCCGTCGAAAGACGGGACGATGATTCCGCTGACCATCATCCGCAAGACCGCGCTGGCCGACCGCGCCATCGCCGCGCCGACGATCCTCTACGGCTATGGCGGCTTCAACATTTCGCTGACCCCCGGCTATTCGGCGACGCGCATGGCCTGGCTGGAGCAGGGCGGCGTCTATGCCATCGCCAATCTGCGCGGCGGCGGCGAGTTCGGCAAGGCATGGCACGAAGCCGGGCGCGGCGCGAACAAGCAGAATGTGTTCGACGATTTCATCGCCGCGGCGGAATATCTCAAAGCCAACGGCTTCACCCCCGCCGACGGCCTGGCGATAGAGGGGCGCTCCAACGGCGGGCTGCTGGTCGGCGCGGTCGTGAACCAGCGGCCCGACCTGTTCGCCGCCGCCTTGCCCGCCGTCGGCGTCATGGACATGCTCCGGTTCGACCGCTTCACCGCCGGCCGTTACTGGATCGACGACTATGGATCGCCGGACAATCCGAAGGATTTCCCGCTGCTCTACGGCTATTCGCCCTATCACAACATCCTGCCCGGCCGCGACTATCCCGCGATCCTCGTCACCACTGCCGACACCGACGACCGGGTGGTGCCCGCGCACAGCTTCAAATATGCCGCCGCCCTGCAAGCCGCCGACTTGGGGCAGCGCCCGCGCCTGCTGCGCGTGGACACGCGCGCGGGGCATGGCGCGGGCAAGCCGACCGACAAGCTGATCGACGAATATGCCGACAGCTACGCCTTCGCCGCCCGCTTCACCGGCCTCGCGATCAAGACGAAGCCGGAGTGATCTGCTGCCTGGGTCGTCCTTCCGCCAGGAGCAACGATCGCCTTCCCCGTCGCATTCCCGTCGCGCCGGCGGTGCCGCGCTGTCACATCCATGGCGCGCGCCTGTCGCTTCGCAGGCGCGTCAGGCGAGCGTTACAGGCGCTTTCGGCCCTTTTTGCCCTGCAACGGTGTGAACTTCGCCTGCCGCGCCCTTGGCACCGCCGCCGCCGCGCGATAGCGCCTGCGCGATGACCGCCCTGCCTCCCTCCCGCCGCACCGCCGCCATCGCCTTCATCCTCGTGACGGCGCTGCTCGACGTCATGTCGATGGGCATCGTCATCCCGGTGCTGCCGCCGCTGATCGAGGAACTGTCGGGGTCGGACGCGGCGGCGGGGCTGTGGAACGGCCTGTTCGTCGCGCTGTGGGCGGCGATGCAGTTCCTCTGCTCGCCGGTCATCGGCTCGTTGTCGGACCGGTTCGGCCGTCGCCCGGTGATCCTGATCTCGGTTGCGGGGCTGGCGCTCGACTATGTGCTGATGGCGCTCGCCCCCAATCTCTGGTGGCTGGCGCTCGGCCGCATCCTCGCCGGCGTCACTTCGTCCAGCTTCACCTCCGCCTTCGCCTACATGGCCGACATCACCCCGCCGGAAGGGCGGGCGAAGGGCTATGGCCTGATCGGCGCGGCGTTCAGCGCGGGGTTCGTCGCCGGTCCGCTGGTCGGCGGGATGCTCGGCGAAATCTCGCACCGCGCGCCTTTCTGGGCCGCCGCAGCCCTTTCAGGCGTCGCCTTCCTCTACGGCCTCCTCGTGCTGCCCGAATCGCTCGAACCCGCCAGGCGCATGGCGTTCAGCTGGCGACGGGCCAATCCGTTCGGCGCGCTGCGGCTGCTGCGCTCCCACCCGGAACTGTCGGGCCTCGCGGTTGTCAACTTCCTGCTTTATTTCGCCCACCATCTCTTCTCCGCCGTGTTCGTCCTCTATGTCGGCGACCGATATGGATGGGGCGCAGCGCAAGTGGGCGCGCTGCTCGCGCTGGTCGGCATCCTCGACATGGGCGTGCAGGGCTTGCTGGTCGGCCCGGTCGTCCGGCGGCTGGGCGACCGCCGCACCATGGTCGTCGGCCTGTGCTCCGGCGCGACCGGCGTCGCGGGAATGGGCCTGGCCCCCACCGGCTGGCTGTTCGTCGCCGCGATCTTCCCCAACGCGCTCTGGGGTCTGGCCATGCCGACGATCCAGTCGCTGATGACCGCCCATGTCTCGCAATCCGAACAGGGTCAGCTTCAGGGCGCGAACAACAGCGTCGGCGCGATCGCGGGCATCCTCTCGCCACTGGCGTTTGGCGCGGTCTACTCCGCCTCGGTCGGTCCTGCTCCTCTCCTGCCCTTCATCGGTGCCGCCTTCCTGCTCGCCGCCGCAGTGCTGGCCGGCGCGGCGCTGATGGGCGCGCGGGCGGGGGACGCCAAACTGGACAAGGGCGCACCGGGGCACTAACCGGGCGCGAATCCCTCTTTCGACCCAAAGCAAAGGCGATTCCCATGACGCTGCCCATTCAGGATTCCATCCTCATCGTGGATTTCGGCAGCCAGGTGACCCAGCTCATCGCCCGTCGCGTGCGCGAAGCCGGCGTCTATTCCGAAATCGCCCCCTTCACCACCGCCGCGCAAGCCTTCGAGCGACTGAAGCCCAAGGGCATCATCCTCTCCGGCTCCCCCGCCGGCGTGCCGGAGGAAGGCAGCCCCCGCGCCCCACAGGCGCTGTTCGACGCGGGCGTGCCGATCCTGGGCATCTGCTACGGCCAGCAGGTGATGAGCCACCAGCTGGGCGGCGAAGTCCGCCCCGGCCATGAGACCGGCGAAGGCGGCGAGTTCGGCCGCGCCTTCCTGACCGTGACCGAACCCTGCGCGCTGTTCGATGGCCTGTGGCAAGTGGGCGAACGCCACCAGGTGTGGATGAGCCACGGCGACAAGGTCACGAAATTCGCGCCCGGCTTCAAAATCGTCGCCGTGTCGGACGGCGCGCCCTTCGCCGTCATCGCCGACGAGACGCGCAAATATTACGGCACCCAGTTCCACCCCGAGGTCGTCCACACCCCCGACGGCGGCAAGCTGATCGCCAATTTCGTCCGCCATGTCTGCGGCCTTGCCGGCGACTGGACCATGGCCGAATTCCGTCAGGTCAAGATCGCCGAAATCCGGGAACAGGTCGGCGATGGCCGCGTCATTTGCGGCCTGTCGGGCGGCGTCGACTCGGCGGTCGCCGCCGTGCTGATCCACGAGGCGATCGGCGATCAGCTCACCTGCGTGTTCGTCGATCATGGCCTGATGCGGCTGGGTGAGGCGGAACAGGTGGTCAGCCTGTTCCGCGAACATTATGGCATCAAACTGGTGCATGTGAATGCGGAGGACCGTTTCCTCGGCGGCCTTGCCGGCCTTACCGACCCGGAAAAGAAGCGCAAGTTCATCGGCGGCGAATTCATCGCCGTGTTCGAGGAGGAAGCGGCGAAGATCGGCGGCGCGGATTTTCTGGCGCAGGGCACCCTCTACCCTGACGTGATCGAGTCGGTGTCCTTTACCGGTGGTCCCAGCGTGACGATCAAGTCGCACCACAATGTCGGCGGCCTGCCCGAGCGCATGAACATGAAGCTGGTCGAGCCGTTGCGCGAACTGTTCAAGGACGAAGTGCGCGTCTTGGGCAAGGAACTCGGCCTGCCCGACATTTTCGTCGGCCGCCACCCCTTCCCCGGCCCCGGCCTCGCCATCCGCATCCCCGGCGAAGTGACCAAGGAACGCTGCGACATCCTCCGCAAGGCCGACGCCATCTATCTGGAGGAAATCCGCACTGCCGGGCTTTACGATGCGATCTGGCAGGCTTTCGCGGTGCTGCTCCCCGTCCGCACCGTCGGCGTGATGGGCGACTATCGCACCTACGACAATGTCTGCGCGGTGCGCGCCGTCACCTCGACCGACGGCATGACCGCCGACATCTTTCCCTTCGACGCCGCCTTTTTGAGCCGCGTCGCGACCCGCATCATCAACGAGGTGAAGGGGATAAACCGCGTCGTCTACGACTATACGAGCAAGCCGCCGGGCACGATCGAGTGGGAATGATTCAGACCCCTCCGAACGCCACCGATTTTACGCTATAACCCTATATAACATGCTGAAATAAATAGAAAATCGTTCCGAAATCTATCGCCATCTATCGCGGGGCAAGCCTCGGGATAGACGGTATAGCCGACGGTATGGCCGCTCTTGCTACATTGTCAGATTGCATATACCGTCACGGCTTAGAGAGCTTGTGACGGTATTTTTTTCGGCATTACTCATTTGAATTTTATAGGAAAATTGCCGTTCGTGGAGGTCGTTTTTGGCCTGACGGTATAATTTGCGGCTCTCTAGCGTTTTTTGAACGTCTTCGGAGGGCCCAATGCTGACTGATGCTGCTATCAAGGCACTGAAACCAAGAGCGAAATTATACAAGGTCGCTGACCGTGACGGTATGTACGTCGCGGTCCAGCCCTCCGGGACGATCGTTTTCCGTTACGACTACCGCATAAACGGTCGCCGCGAGACATTGACGCTTGGTCGATACGGCTCGGCCGGCCTGTCTCTGGCGCGTGCGCGGGAGAAACTGATCGACGCGCAGCGCGCTATTCTCGAAGGGCGGTCGCCTGCGCAGGAAAAGCAGCGGGAGAAGCGCCGCATCAAGGAGGCCAAGAGCTTCGGCGAGTTTGGCGAGCGCTGGCTGCAAGAGCACCGGATGGCGGAAAGCACCCGTGCCATGCGCCGCTCTATCTACGAGCGGGACATCCTTCCGACATTTCGGAATCGGCTGCTGACGGAAATCAGCCCCGAGGATTTGCGCGCGATGTGCGAAAAGGTGAAGGCCCGCGGGGCACCTGCCACGGCAGTCCACGTCCGGGACATCGTCAAGCTGGTTTATGCCTTCGCGATCCTGCACGGAGAGAAGGTGCCGAATCCCGCCGAGGAAGTCGGGCCGACCTCGATCGCCACCTTCGTTCCCAAGGACCGCTCGCTATCGCCCGCTGAAATTCGCGTCATGCTCAGTCAGCTTGAGCATGTGGCGACCCTGCCGACCATCCGGCTCGGGCTGAAGCTGTTCCTCATCACTATGGTTCGCAAGAGCGAGCTGCAGGACGCGACCTGGGATGAAGTGGACTTCGAGAACGCGGTGTGGTCGATCCCGAAGGAGCGGATGAAGCGCTCCAAGGCGCACAATGTCTATCTGCCGGAGCAGGCGATCGACATCCTCGTTGCGCTCAAGACCTGCGCGGGCAATTCGAGATACCTGCTGCCGTCGCGCTATGATGCGGACGCGCCGATGTCGCGGGCGACGTTCAACCGCGTGACCTATGCGGTCGTTGAGCAGGCCAAGAAGGCGGGATTGCCGCTGGAACCGTTTACGGTCCACGATCTTCGCCGAACGGGCTCAACGTTGCTCAACGAGTTGGGCTTCAACAGCGACTGGATCGAAAAGTGTCTCGCGCATGAGGACGGCCGGTCGTCGCGCGGCATCTACAACAAAGCGGAGTATGAGCACCAGCGTCGGCATATGATGCAGCAATGGGCCAATCTGATAGACGCCTGGGCCGCAGGCCAGAAATACGTCCCGACGCTTTATCCTGCGTCTATGGATCTTCTGGTTCCCGAACCTAACCTTTGACGGGCCGGGCCTTCCTGAGATTGACGTCAGGGGACGGCGCTCTCTTAATGGCTTTTGCTCTGGAGGCTTGGCGGCGCTGCTCGAGCCAAGCCTCCACTTCGCCGAGATCCCACACCACGGTTCGTGCAGTCAGATAGAAACGTCGCGGAAACTCGCCGCGCTGCTCCATGTCATAGATGGTCGTGTCGGCGAGCGGGACGATCTCGCGGAGTTGATGCCGGCGAATGGTGCGTTTGGTCGGTGGAGGCGAGAGGCTCATCTTTGACCTCACTTCTTATGATTGAGCTTGGCGGGCACGCCGCGCCTTGGCGAAGCCTCGATCGGTAGCGATAAATCGCTCCAGCATGGGCACGATCAGGCGGACGGGATCGGATGCAGCGTGCCCCGCCTCCCGGCCGAGGATTTCGGCATAGGCAGTTAGGTCGCGGTGGAGGCTGGCAGGCAGTTCCAGCGTGATCTTGATGGGCTTGTCATCGGCGATCGGGCCGAGCTTCAGCTTGGTCATGGCGTTGCTCCATAGGGTTCGAGCACCAGATCGCGAGTGACGATGACGCGGACCGGGAAGCCCGGCCGGATGGTCAGCGTCGGGGCGATCTGCAACTGGCGCTGGACGATCTGCTGTCCGGCCTGATTGATGGTGTCCTGCGCTCCGTCGCGGATCGCTCGCACAAGACGGTCATTGTCATCGGTGGCAAGTTCGGTGCCGATGCCGAGTAGCGTCGAAAGGGCTGCGGCCTTGGCGAGATCCCACCAGTGGTAGTCGACGCCGTCCTCCAGTCCGGCAAAGCCTTGCGCGTCCGCCCCCGGTTGGCGCTCCAGCACGATCGAGCGGCCGTTCGGAAAGATCAGGCGATTCCAGACGAGCAGGATGCGACGCTGGCCGAAGCCAACGCCATTGTCATACTCGCCGATAACGCGGGTGCCTTGCGGGATCAGGAGGATGCGCCCGGTCGGGCTGTCGTAGATGTTTTCCGTCACCTGCGCGGTGATCTGGCCAGGCAGATCGGAGCGGATGCCGGTGACGAGCGCAGCGGAAATCACCGCTCCGGCCTGAAGCACATTAGGCGATGCAGGTGCGGCGACGAGATCGGATGAGACTGTGCGCCTGTCGGGCGTCTGGTTGAGGAAGGCGAGCTGGCGGTCCTGCGCCGAGGGTGTGGCCGGCTGCGGTGCAAGGCCAAGGCTGGTAAGGTTCGGTGCCGCTGCCGCGGTATCTACCGTCACCGTGGCGGCAGGCGCGGCATTGCGGGTTTCCGTCGAGGCGAACAGCCGCGCGGTCCGCGCCGCCTCCAGTTCCTGCAAGCGGCGCTGCTCCTCGGCGCTGAGGCCAGGCTGCACCGCCGTATTAGCGGGCGTCCCGGCGAGCGGCGGCGTGACGGGCTGTCCGCGATTCTGCGCGTCGAGTATCGGTCGGCCGAGATCGCCGGGAAGCGGCGGGCCGAGCACCGGGCCGGTATAGTCGCGCGGCAGGCTGTTGAGGCCGTCCGGCGTCGCCCGGTTGTCGGTCGAAAGCAATTCCTCGTTCTGGCGGCCCCCCTGAGAGGTCTGAAGCGCGTAGATCAACGCGCCGCCGACACCGAGGCTGGCGACAAGACCAAGACCGGCGAGCACCTTGCGCGACAGGCGGGTGACGCGCGGCGGCTCGGGGCGCAGGCGCATGGGTGCGACCGGCTCGCCGGTCAGCGGGCGAGCGTCATCAGAAGGTTCCAGCGCTTCCGGTTGTGCTCCATGCCCCGCACCGTTTTCGGGATCGACCTCGCTCACGATGCGGGCCTCCCGTCCGTGCGCGAGATGCGGACCCGCTTCTGGTTGCGGTCGGTGCCGAAACGCAGCTCGGCAGCGGCGAACAGCCGGTCCACGACCATGTACTTTCCGCGAACGCGATAGTTCACCAGTTCCGAGGTATTGCCCTCCGGCCCGACGACGAAGAGCGGCGGCATCTCGCCCTGGCCGATGCCGCGCGGAAACTCGATGAACACCTGCCTTCCGTCGTCGAAGGCGCGCAGCGGCCGCCACGGCGCCCGGTCGCCGGAAATCTCGTAGCGGAAGTTGACGTTGGCGAGATCGACGCCGCTGGCAACGGGCTGGACAGCCTGCGCGTCGGCGTTCTGGCGGCGGAGCGCGATGAGCTGGTCCTGCGGATATTGCCAGGACACCGACGCCATATAGGTGCGCTCGGTCGAACGCAGTTCCATATGGTAGGTGCGCAGATTGGTGTTGATGACGAGATTGGTCATCAAATCGGTGCGCGTCGGCTTGACGAGGATATGGACCTGACGGGTAGCGCCCGTGCCGCTTTCCGTATCGCCGATGATCCACCGCACCGTGTCGCCGGCGGCGACCGGGCCGGAACCGACCAGCGTTTCGCCGGGCTGAAGCGCGATGTCAGTGATCTGCCCGACGGCGGTGTAGACCTGATAAAGCGCCCCTTGCGTGAAGGGATAGACCTGCATGGAATTGATGAAGCCGTCGCGCACTGGCTGCACGCGGGCGGCGGCATTGGCCTGATTGACGCGCGTCGCTGGATCGGTGGCTTCGGGTGCCCGACGCGAGGTCTCGACAGGCTTCATCTGGCCGGGAAGCGGCAATGGGCGGGGCAACTCGACCACCGTGACCGGCGCAGGCGGATCGACCGTCTGTACGGCGGGCGCGGCGTCGTCATAGGAAATTTCCGGCGGTGGGGTCGTCGTGGCGCAGCCCGCGAGCGCCGTGGCGCAGATTAGGAGGACCGGCAAAGCGGATCTACGGAAAGCCGGAAAGACGGGATTGCGTGCCGCCGGATGTCCGGCGGTCGGATAAGACGGCCGGATCATTGTCCAAGCTCCTTCGACCAGTTGATGGCGTTGACGTAGATGCCGAGCGGATTGGCCCGGAGTTTCTCGGGGTCGCGCGGGGTCTGCACGACGACGGTGAGGATGGCGGACCAACGCTCGGTCGAGGCGAGCGAGCCGTCCTGATAGCGGCGCTCTATCCAGGCGACACGGAAGCTGTCGGGTGATGCGCGGATGACCGAGGAAACCTCAATCGCGATTTGCTGCTTGCCGACTTTGGTGAACGGGTCATTGGCGCGGGCATAGTCGTTAAGCGCCAGAGCGCCGGCCTGCGTCGTGAACTCGTAGGCGCGAAGCCAGTTCTGCCGCACGATGATGGCGTCGACCGGGATCGCGCGGACCTGTTCGATGAACCGGGCCAGATGGAAAGCGATCTGTGGATCGGTCGGCCGGTAGTCAGCGACGGCGGGGGCGACGGCTTGTGCCTGGCCGAGCTTGTCGACCTGCACCACCCACGGGACGATCGAGCCGCTGGTCGATTGCCAGACCAGCGCGGCGGACAGCCCCGCCGACAGGACGAGCGAGCCGAAGGCCATGAAGCGCCAGTTCCGGGCCTGCACGCGGGCGGAACCGATGCGGTCGTCCCAGACCTGCGCCGCTCGTTGGTAGGGCGTCTCGGGCTGAGGGGATTTGCCGTAATGGGTGGCGGGTCTTTTGAACATCAGCGGTCACTTTCAGAGAGATTGATGGAAGAGCCGCCGCCGTGGCTGTCGCCGCTGCGCACGGAATGGGCGGCGGCCTGAACGCCGTGCGTGAATTGCTGGGAGCGCTTCATGCGTTTGGCCCATGCGGGTGGGCCGTCAGCGGCGGATGCTGACGACGTGGAGGTGGACCCGGCTTCGCCGGCCTCTCCCCCGATGGTCCCGGCAGTCGAAGAGCCGCCCGTGACTTCGAACGCACCGCGAGCGCCAGCCTGATAGCTTTGCTTCAGGCTGTCGGCGGCTTTCGATGCCGCGCGCTTCAGGGGAGACGCGGCCGCTTGTGCGCCGGTCGAGGCGACATTGCCGAGACCGGAGGCGACGGCGGATGCGCCCGACTGTCCGGCAGCGCCGAGGCTGTAGGCGGTCGAGGCGCCGCCCGCGAGCGCCGCGCCGCCACGGGCGGCGGCGGCCGCGCCTCCGGCAAGCGCACCGGCCCCGCCAGCGGCAGCGCCAAGGGCAGCGCCGCCGGCCATGACCATGCCACCGGCGGCAAGGCCCGTTCCGATAGCTGCGCCGGCGCCGAGCTGCGGGCCGCCGGAGACAAGACCGTTGGCGATGCCGGGGCCGAAGATGCCCAGGCCCAGCAGCGACAGCGCGGCGAGCACGATCGCCATGGCGTCGTCGATGGTCGGTGTCGCGCCGCCGAAGCCCGCTGTGAACTCGGAAAACAGCGTCGAGCCGATGCCGATGATGACGGCGAGCACCAGAACCTTGATGCCCGACGAGACGACGTTGCCGAGCACCCGTTCGGCCATGAAGGCGGATTTGCCGAAGAGACCGAACGGGATCAGCACGAAGCCCGCGAGCGTCGTCAGCTTGAACTCGATCAGGGTGACGAAAAGCTGGACGGCAAGGATGAAGAAGGCGAGCAGGATCAGCGCCCAGGCAAAAAGCAGGCACGCGATCTGGATGAAGTTCTCGAAAAACGAGACCCAGCCCATCAGGTCGGAGATGGATTCGAGCAATGGGCGACCGGCGTCGAGGCCGGTCTGCGCCACCTTGCCGGGGCGCAGCAGGTCGGCGACGGAAAAGCTGGTGCCGGACGCCTTCAGGCCGAGGCCGGCGAAGCTCTCGAAGACGATGCGGGCGAGATTGTTCCAGTTGCCGATGATGTAGGCGAAGACACCGACGAACAGCGTCTTCTTGACCAGACGGGCGATGATGTCGTCATCGGCGCCCCACGACCAGAACAGCGCCGCCAGCACCACGTCGATGACGATCAGCGTCGTCGCGATGAACGCGACCTCGCCGGACAACAGACCGAAGCCGCCGTCGATATAGCGGGTGAAGACTTCGAGGAAATGGTCGATGACGCCGGTGCCGCCCATGTCAGCGCGCTCCCTCATCAGGAGAAACGGGCGGTCTTGCAGGCTCGGGCGGTGTGACCGGCTGCATCTCCTTGACGATCGGATCTTCAGCCGGAGCCGGTGGCCACAATGTCGTCGGAGCGTCCGGTGCATCCGGCGTATGCCTCCCCTGCTTCAGGAAGCGGTCGCGGTTCTCGGCCCATATGCCGAGGCAAGCGGGATCGCGGGTGGCGGCCTCGCCCATGTCCCGGCAACGGCGAAGGCGTTGGCGCAGGTCGCCAGTGTCGCCGCGTTGGCGGGCCTGGGGGCCGACCTCGGCCGGTTCGGGTTGGCGCGTGAACTCGATCACGGCGGCGGTTATGGCGACGCCGACGAAGACGACGGCGCCAAGCCGGGCAAGCATCTTGCCGTCCATGGGCGTCGCCTCCCTCAATTGCCGCTGCTCGGGAACATCCGGGCATTGCCCGGCTGGTAGCCCGCGCCCGGCGTCAGGAAGCGGCGGCGCTGCTCGCGCCCCTGTTCCGCGGCGGCGGCCCGTTCGGCATCAGTCAATGCCTGCGCCCGGCCGTTGGCGGCGACGACGGCGGTGAGATCGGCAAGTTGCTGGGCCTGAAGCGCGAGGAGCTGGTTGCCGGCCTGTGTCGCCTGAAGTGCGCCGGTCGCGCCCTGACTCTGGCCGACCAGCGCCGACATCTGGGCGCGGTTGGTGTCGATGTTACTGACGACGCCCGCCTGTACGCGCATCGCGTCCTGCAAGCCGCCCACCGTGTTCTGCCAACGCGAACGGGCGTCGGCGACAAGCTGCCGATCGGTGGCCGACAGCGAGACATTGCCATATTTTTGGCTGAACATCTGGTCGATCTGCTGAACGTCGAAGGCGATGTTCTGCGCCTGTGCCAGAAGCTGCTGGGTGCGCTGGACCGACTGCTGAATCTGTTGCAGCGAGGAATATGGCAGGCTCGCCAGATTGCGAGCCTGATTGATCAGCATCTGCGCTTCGTTCTGAAGCTGTGTGATCTGCTGATTGATCTGCTGGAGCGCGCGAGCCGCCTGAAGCACGTTCTGCGCATAGTTGCTCGGGTCGAACACGATGATGGCGTGCACGGGTGTCGCCAGAATGGGCGCGAGCGCGACGGGGGCGATAAGCAGCGCGGCAGCAAGCCGGCCACCAAGGTAACGGCGCAGTTTCATGGCAGTTTCTCCAGGTTGGTGAGGGCGGGGATGAGGTCGGCGGCCCAACCGACGCCGCGATGGCGCAGCCAGGCATCGAGAAAGCGCTCCGGGCCATGCTCGGCGAGGATCTGGGCGATGATGGTCTGATCGGATTTGCCGGACGCGGCGCAGAGCGACAGCGCCACTTCGCTGAGGCCGAGGTCGAACAGGCGATTGCCGCGTCGGGACTGGCAGTAATAGTCACGCTTGGGCATCGCCCGCGCGAGAATGTCGATCTGACGATCGTTGAGGCCGAAGCGGCGATAGATGGTGGTGATCTGCGGCTCGATCGCGCGTTCGTTCGGCAGCAGGAGCCGGGTGTGGCAGCTTTCGATGATGGCAGCGGCAATCATGCTGCCGTCGATGTCCGAGAGGCTCTGCGTGGCGAAGATGACGCTGGCGTTCTTCTTGCGTAGCGTCTTCAGCCATTCACGAAGCTGGCCGGAGAACCCCTCGTCGTCGAGCGCCAGCCAACCTTCATCGACGATGATGAGCGTCGGCGACCCGTCGAGCCGATCTTCGATCCTGTGAAACAGATAGGCCAGCACGGCGGGTGCGGCGTCCGTGCCGATCAGCCCTTCTGTCTCGAACGCCTGAACACTGGCCGTCCCGAGATGTTCGCTCTCGGCGTCGAGCAGCCGGCCCCAGGCCCCGCCGATGCAATAGGGCCGGAGTGCCTGCTTCAGGTCATTGGACTGGAGCAGGACGCACAGGCCGGTGATGGTGCGCTCGCCCACCGGCGCGGAGGCCAGCGAAGTCAGTGCCGTCCAGATATGTTCCTTCACCTCGGGCGTGATGCTGACGCCTTCGCGCAGGAGAATGGCGACGATCCAGTCCGCGGCCCACGCGCGTTCGCTCGTCGCCTCGATGCGGGCGAGCGGCTGGAGGCTGACGGACGTGTCTGAGCCGTCCGTCAGCCCGCCGCCGAGATCGTGCCAGTCGCCCCGCATGGCGAGTGCTGCGGCGCGGATCGAGCCGCCGAAGTCGAAGGCGAAGACCTGGGCGCCTCTGTAGCGGCGGAACTGAAGCGCCATGAGCGCCAGCAGCACCGACTTGCCCGCGCCGGTCGGGCCGACGACAAGCGTATGGCCGACATCGCCGACATGAAGGGAAAACCGGAACGGGGTCGAGCCTTCGGTCTTGCCGAAGAGCAGTGGGGGCGCTGCAAAATGCTCGTCCCGTTCCGGCCCCGCCCACACCGCCGAAAGCGGAATCATGTGGGCGAGATTGAGCGTGGAGATCGGCGGCTGCCGGACGTTGGCATAGACATGCCCCGGCAACGATCCGAGCCAGGCATCCACGGCGTTGATGGTCTCTGCCATCGCCGTGAAGTCGCGGCCCTGAATGACCTTCTCCACGAGGCGTAGTTTCTCGTCGGCGATGCGCGGATCGGCGTCCCACACCGTTACGGTGGCAGTGACATAGGCGATGCCCGCATAATCCGCGCCGAGTTCCTGAAGCGCGAGATCGGCATCCGCTGCCTTGTTCGACGCATCCGTGTCCACCAGCGCGGATTGCTCGTTGGTCATCACCTCTTTCAGGATCGCGGCGATGGACTTGCGCTTAGCGAACCATTGCCGCCGGATCTTCGTCAGCAGCTTGGTCGCGTCGGTCTTGTCGAGCAGGATGGCGCGGGTGGCCCAACGGTACGGAAAGGCCAGCCGGTTCAGTTCGTCGAGCAGGCCCGGCGTTGTCGCGGTCGGAAATCCGGTGATGGTCAGCACGCGCAGATGCTGATCGCCCAGGCGTGGCTCCAGCCCGCCGGTCAGCGGCTGATCGGCGAGCAGCGCATCGAGATAGATCGGGGTTTCGGGGACGCGGACACGGTGCCGGTGCGTGGACACGCAGCCATGCAGATAGGTCAGCGTCTCGCTATCATCGAGCCAGCGGCATTCCGGCATGAAGGCTTCGATCAGGCGGAGCAGCCGGTCGGTTCGGTCGGCGAAGGCATTGCACACCTCGCTCGGATCGATGCCGGCCTTCTCGCGTCCCTCGTAGAGCCAGGTTTCCGCACGGGCGGCGTCTTCGGCAGGCGGCAGATAGGTGAAGGTCAGGAAGTAGCTGGACTCGAAATGCGCGCCCGCTTCCTCGAAATCCGCCTTGCGCTCGGCATCGACCAATGCGGACGCCGCATCGGGAAACGTGCTGGCGGGGTAGATCGCGGCTGAATGGCGCTGCGCTTCCACAAAGATCGCCCAACCGGAGCCAAGGCGGCGGAAGGCGTTGTTGAGGCGACCGGCGACGGCGACCAGTTCGGCGGGCACGGCCGAATCCAGGTCGGGGCCGCGAAACCGTGCCGTGCGCTGGAAGCTGCCGTCCTTGTTGAGCACGATGCCAGAGCCGACGAGCGCAGCCCAGGGCAGGAAGTCGGCAAGGCGGCTGTTGCGATTGCGATATTCGGCGAGGTTCATCATCGGTGCGCTCCCCTCAAACCGTGAGATGCGCGGGGATGCGCAGATGGCGGCGGCCGACATCGACGAAGAGCGGATCGCGTTTCGCCGCCCACACCGCCGCGAAATGACCGATCGCCCAGATGGCGAGACCGACCAGCCAGAGGCGCAGGCCGAGGCCGACCGCGCCTGCCAGCGTGCCGTTCATGATGGCGATGGCGCGAGGAGCGCCGCCGAGGAGGATCGGCTCGGTCAGCGCCCGGTGGACCGGGACAGTGAAGCCTGGAACCTCGCTCCCCTGTTCGACGACGCCCGCCATCAGACCAGCGCTCCGCCGCCGAACGAGAAGAACGACAGGAAGAAGCTCGACGCGGCGAAGGCGATCGAGAGGCCGAAGACAATCTGGATCAGGCGACGGAAGCCGCCCGACGTATCGCCGAAGGCCAGTGCGAGACCCGTGGTGATGATGACGATCACGGCGATGATCTTGGCGACCGGTCCTTCGATCGACTGGAGGATGGATTGCAGCGGCGCTTCCCACGGCATGGACGAGCCGGAGGCATGGGCGGGCGCGGCCATCATCAGGCTCATGACGGCGACGGAAGCCGTGAGGGTGAGGTGATGGAGCAATTGAGACGGGCGCCCATCAGCAAGATGTTTGGAGCGCGGACGTTGGATCATGGATGGTCTCCTTCGGGGCTGAGGGCTTGGGCTGAGGAAGTCGCAGCGCCGTCGCCCTCGATGACGGCGGGCGCGACGCGGTAATCGCCGTCCGGGCCAAGGCCCTCGACACGGGCGAGTTCAGTGAGCCGGCGCGTGGAACCACGTCCGGTGAGGACGGCAACGAGGTCGATGGTCTCGGCGATCAGCGCGCGCGGAACGGTGACGACAGCCTCCTGGATGAGCTGTTCCATCCGGCGAAGCGCGCCGATGGCGCTGCCGGAGTGGATGGTGCCGACGCCGCCAGGATGCCCGGTGCCCCATGCCTTCAGGAGATCGAGCGCTTCCGCGCCTCGCACCTCGCCGACCGGGATGCGGTCGGGGCGCAGGCGTAAGGATGAGCGGACGAGATCCGACAGGGACGCCACGCCGTCCTTCGTCCGCATGGCGACGAGGTTAGGCGCGGCGCATTGCAGTTCGCGCGTATCCTCAATGATGACGACACGATCGGAGGTTTTCGCCACCTCCGCCAGGAGAGCGTTGGTCAGTGTGGTCTTGCCCGTGGAGGTGCCGCCCGCCACGAGAATGTTGGCGCGGGACACGACGCCCTCGCGCAACGCCTCGGCCTGGGTAGCCGTCATGATGCCAGCCCGGACGTAATCGTCGAGCGTGAACACCGCGACGGCGGGTTTACGGATGGCGAAGGCCGGGGCTGCGACGACGGGTGGCAGCAGGCCCTCGAAGCGCTCCCCTGTCTCCGGCAGCTCGGCCGAGACGCGCGGGCTACCGGCGTGGACCTCGGCGCCGACATGATGTGCAACCAAGCGCACGATGCGTTCGCCGTCGGCGGGCGACAGTCGCTCGCCGGTATCGGACAATCCTTCTGAGAGACGGTCGATCCAGATGCGACCGTCCGGGTTCAGCATCACCTCGACGATCGCGGTGTCTTCGAGAAACCGTGCGATGGCCGGGCCGAGCGCGGTGCGCAGCATCCGCGCGCCGCGTGCCAAACTTTCCGAATGGTGATGTGAAACGGCCATCTGATCCCCGTGTTCGCCGGGGAGACATCAGACGGTCCCCGGACGGGGATGATTAAAAGAGCCGGAAATTAGGCTGATTCAACAAGTATCTAACACCCGGCGGCCATAGCGAAGAAACGGCGGCAATCGGCGGGATTGATTATTGGACGCCGCACACCAAAGGCACCCGCTATTCTAAATCTCCTGCTCCATTGCGTCGCGAGTCGATGTCACGCGACAGATCTTTCAGGAACCGATCGCCGGTTGCCAGCTTCCGGCCGAGTGTTTGCAGAAAACCGTCGAACCTTTCCGTGCCCTTGGCGCGCGCCGATGCCTGCGCGCTGTCAGGGAGCGGCGGCGTGACGGTCAGCCAGAAGCGGATGAACAGCGAGAGCGTTTCTCCGAGAATGGCAAGGTCTTCGTCCATGCCCTCGATCTGGCGGCCTATCCGGTCCATGCGGCGGGCGAACACGGCTTCCAGCCGCTCCGAGGCGTCGGCCGACAGGAACGACGCGACAGCGGCTTCGATCACGGCGGACTTGGAAATGTTGCGCCGGAGCGCCAGCGCCTCGACCTTCTTCAGGAGGTCGGGGTCGAAATAGACGTTCATGCGGGTCTTGGTCTGCATGGCCGTCCCTTTCACAATTCTATGCCATCGGCAGGGTCCATCGACGCCTGCCGGGCGACCGATGTGACCTGCTGACGGAGGCTGCGCGCCTTGGCAGCATCCAGGTCCAGCTCATCGTCGAGTATGTCGAACTCCCCGACTGGCGCGTGATCCGGCGGCGCGATCTCCTCATGCTCCGGCAATTCCGGTTCGCGGCGGATGCCTGCGTTGGCCGGATCGGTGTTTGTGCTGCCAGCATTTCCCGGTGCAACCCCAGCCGATGCAGTCGGGATCGCCAGCGCCGACCAATCATCGGCCGGTGGCTTTGCGATGCCCTTCGCTGCTTCCGGTTTGGGCGGCGGCAACAGGCGCTCGCGGAAGCGCGCATCTTCGTAGTAGCGCGCCTTCTTCGCCCGGATTGGCGGCACGCCCGCGACCAGCAGCAATTCGTCGGCGGGCGGGAGCTGCATCACCTCGCCGGGGGTGAGCAGCTGCCGGGCCGTCTCCTGCCGCGATACCATAAGGTGGCCAAGCCAGGGCGACAGCCGGTGGCCGGCATAATTGGTGGAATCGCGCATCTCAGTTGCGGTACCGAGCGCATCCGATACCCGTTTGGCGGTGCGCTCGTCATTGGTGGCGAAGGCGACACGCACATGGCAATTGTCGAGCACGCTGTTGTTCGCGCCATACGCCTTCTCGATCTGATTGAGGCTCTGCGCGATCAGGAAACTCTTGATGCCGTAGCCCGCCATGAAGGCCAGCGCACTCTCGAAGAAGTCGAGCCGTCCCAACGCTGGAAACTCGTCCAGCATTAGCAGGAGGCGGTGACGGTTGGCCGACGTCTTCAGGTCCTCAGTCAACCGCCGCCCAACCTGATTGAGCAGCAACCGGATCAGCGGCTTGGTGCGGTTGATGTCGGAGGGCGGGACAACGAGATAGAGGCTGACCGGCCGTTCCGCCGCCACCAGATCGGCGATGCGCCAGTCGCACCGCGCCGTCACCTTCGCCACCACGGGATCGCGATAGAGACCGAGGAACGACATGGCAGTCGAAAGCACGCCCGACCGCTCGTTGTCGCTCTTGTTCAGAAGTTCGCGCGCCGACGACGCGATGACCGGATGAACGCCGGCTTCGCCCAGATGCGGCGTGTTCATCATGGCGCGCAGTGTCGCCTCTACGGGGCGCTTTGGATCGGAGAGGAAATTGGCAACGCCGGCGAGTGTCTTGTCCGCTTCAGCATAGAGAACGTGGAGGATCGCGCCGACAAGTAGGCTGTGGCTGGTCTTTTCCCAATGGTTGCGCTTGTCGAGCGCGCCTTCGGGATCGACGAGGATGTCGGCGATATTCTGCACGTCGCGGACTTCCTTGTCGCCGCGCCGCACCTCCAGCAGCGGATTATAGGCCGATGACGTGGGATCGGTCGGATCGAATAGCAGTACGCGTCCGTGCTTTGACCGGAAACCAGCGGTCAGACCCCAGTTTTCACCCTTGATGTCGTGAATGATGGTGCTGCCCGGCCAGGTCAGCAGCGTCGGCACGACGAGGCCGACGCCCTTGCCCGATCTGGTCGGGGCGAAACACAGCACATGCTCGGGACCGTCGTGACGGAGATAGTCGCGGTCGAGCCGACCTAGCAGGACGCCATCGGGGTCGAGCAGACCGGCGGCCTTGATCTCTCCCGGTTCAGCCCAACGCGCCGATCCATAGGTGGCGACATTCTTCGCCTGTCGCGCCCGAAGGACAGACATGCCGATCGCGACGGCGATGGCAACGAAGCCGCCCGAAGCCGCGATGATCGCCCCTTCAACGAATATCTTCGGCGCATAGGCGTCGTAGAAATACCACCACCAGAAGAAGGCGGGCGGATAGTAGATCGGCCAGCTCGCCACCATGAACCATGGCTCGCCGAGTTGCGCCTGAAAGCCGAGTTGCCACGCTGTCCACTGCGTCGCCGCCCAGGTCGTCAACAAAATGATGATGGAAACGAGGGCGATCTGCCCCCAAAGAATCTGACCTCCGCGCATACAGGCTCCGATCGGCAAAAGAGACGGAGCCGATCAGAGAATAGCCGTTCCGGCCAGACGCAACTGAAAATTCGATGCGTCGGGATTTCGGATACTATGGCGAAGAAAAAGGACGGTCAGTGGCGTGTCGAGCGCGCTTCCGCCGCTGCTTGTTCCAATATCTTACGGTAGCCCACCTTCGTCATCCAACGGGCGCGAGCGAGATGACTTTCCCAGCATCGGCGTGTGCGTTCGGCGTCCGTCACCGGGTCACGATGCAGGACGATCCGCGCGACTTCCGTCCAGTCTGCCCTATCGGCTTCGGCGTCGAGCAGCCGCATGTAGGTGACGAAGTGCGCCTCGTCATAAATCGTGATCGCTGGCTCGGTCGGAGCCAGGTCATCGACCGCGGGGTCAAGCTCAGGGCGCACTCGCATTGCACGGCCCTCCCTAAGATGTAGCGCCGCTTGGAATCCCGAAATGGGATAATCCTGAATCAGGATTAGCGCAAAGGCTCCCCTCTTTCAATGGAGAGCCTTCCCGAATGCAGAAGTCCTTGCGCACGCCCCGACAAATACTTCTGCAATCTCTGCTTGTCGAAGCGCGCAAGGCCAAACGACTGACGCAGGCTGAGTTGGCTGAAACGTTGAACAAGCCGCAATCTTTCGTTGCCAAGTATGAGAATGGCGAACGGCGGATCGATGTCGTTGAGTTCGTGGATATTACTGCGGCCCTTGGCGTCTCCGCCGCCGATCTCCTCGCCAGGATAGAGCCTGCCATCGCCCAACCGCGTCAGGTGGGTGATTAAATACCACAAGTCTACACGTCGACAACGCCACCCTGAGTGCGCGGCCGTGTCGGCGAGCGTTACGGTGTTGGGGCAGATTGCGGATTCGCTCGGGATCGAACCGAGCGAACGGCTCCAATCGTCAGAGCGAGCGCGCTGACCGGCTCATTTGCGCGGCTAGATCAAGCATGTTCAGCAATGCTGGATTGCGGTTATGAGGCGACCATACCGCGCTGAACCGCGCCGGTTCGGTCTCATCGGCGATTGATCGAAACACCACGCCGGGAAATGACACGTACGTCGTCGCCTCGCTGGTCAGTGTGATGCCATCGCCAGCCGCGACCATACCCATAAGCGTGTCGCGCGCCACGTCGCAGCGGCGGATACAAGGTGAGCGCTGGCGCTCGCTGAGCCGACGTACGACATGCTCAAACACTTGCGGCCCGGTGCCGCCATGTCGGGCAAGAAAAATCTCATCGCCGAGGTCGAACCATCCGATGCTCTCCCGTTGCGCTAAGGGGTGATCTTTCGGAAGAGCCACCATGATCGGTTCGCACCACAGCGCTCGGGAGTGGCAATCGGGTGAGTGGACGCCATCGATTACGAAGGCGACATCAAGCCTGCCCTCACGGACCATTGCGATGGTTTCAGACGAACGCCCCTCCAGCACAGATTGCTCGACCATTGGATAACTGGCGCGATACCGGCGGCGAAGATCGACGAGGAAACCCGCGGCGATGGAACTATGTAGGCCGATCGCAAGATGCCCCTCCGTCCCATCGATCCTTGCGCCTGCCGTGCGCACTGCGTGATCCAGTTGGGCGACGCCAGCCGATACCCCGGCGATGAAATGTTGCCCGGCATCGGTCAACCGAACCCCGCGATGCCGCCGCTCGAACAACAGGATGCCCAGAGCATCTTCCAACCCCTTGATCCGAGTGCTGACGCTGGATTGCGTGGTACCAAGCACATTCGCTGCGTGATGGAAGTTCAACACTTCAGCGACGACGATGGCATGGCGTAAGGACACCAACGGAATACCGCGAAGATGATCGAAACCACCTTCCGGCTGATCCTTCCCAAGCTTCCGCCCCCAACGCATTGATGCCTATCCCGTCACTGCGATCTGCGTAAGCTTGGTTGACAGTTCCCACAGACGCTCGGCTTCGGTTACGCTGGTCGCATATTCTTTGACGCCGACGAACGGCTCGCTTGCTGTTTCCGCCCGGACGGCGATGTCACAATCTTCGCAATAGAGACCACCAAGCCCGTCGAGTTGCGGCGAGGTTGCCGCCCAGACCTGCGTCGCGGCTCCCTGGGCTGGTGTCTTAAAGGTGGGATCGGCTGGATTGCCGTTTGCATCGAGCCAGCCCTCGGCTGTCATCTCGGTTTGCGTGAGATGACGCTGGAGCGGCGTGAATATCTTGCCGGGATGGAGTGAGAAGGCACGGATGCCGCGATCCCTGCCAATTCGGTCGAGATGGACCGCGAACAAGGCATTCGCCGTTTTCGACTGCCCATAGGCCAGCCATTTATCGTAGCCGCTCGTGAACTGTACGTCTTCCCAGCGGATCGGCGAAGCGTGATGCCCGGCGGAGGAAACCGAGACGACGCGCGCGCCTCCTTCGAGCAACGGCGAGATCAAATTCGTTAGTGCGAAATGGCCGAGATGATTGGTGGCGAACTGCGCCTCCCATCCTGGCCCGACCCGCATCTCCGGACACGCCATGATCCCAGCGTTGTTGATGAGCATGTCGAGATGGCTCTCGGCCGCGAGAAGTCGCTTGGCGAACAGATGAATGCTGGTGAGGTCTTCGAGATCAAGCGCGTCCACTATCACATTGGGAACATCATGCATGGCCGCCCGCGCCGCCTCAGGGTTGCGCGCGCCGACGATCACATGCGCGCCGGCTGCCGCTAGCGCCCTCGTGGTTTCCAGTCCGAGGCCGGAATGCCCACCGGTGACAATCGCGCATCTACCGGTCAGGTCGATACCTGCCAGCACGTCTGAGGCTGTTGTGCGGGCACCAAAGCCGGAGCCCAGAGGTTTCTGATGATCGGTCATATAGCTTCTCCGAAGTTGAGAGCGGTCCCGTGTGACACCGGACCTGTCCTTTCGCTTCAGGGGAGATTAGAGGTGGCCATCGAACGATCAATGTCCTATAGTTCGAATATCTTTCGTCATAGTACGGCATATCTGATTTGGACCCCCTATCCGACGTTCTTTCTCTGCTGAGGCCCAGAACGGCGATCAGCGCCGGTCTCGATGCGGGCGGCGAATGGGCTATCCAGTTCCCCGCCCATGAAGGCATTAAATTCAACACCGTGATGCGGGGCTCCTGCTGGGTAAGCGTGGCTGGCGAAGCCGAACGGTTGCGGATCGAGGCCGGAGACTGCTTTCTGCTGACTCGTGGCTTGCCGTTCCTGTTCGCGACCGACAATCCACCACCGCCCATCGACTCCGCCACGATCTACGATTACGCGGTGGATGGCATCGCGACCTGCAACGGAGGCGGCGATTTCTTCCTGATCGGCGGGCGCTTCGCGTTCGAGGGGGATCACGCCGGGCTGCTATTTGGTGCGCTGCCCGCCATCGTCCATATTCGCGATGCCACTAACCAAGCGGCGGTGTTGCGTTGGGCACTGGAGCAACTGGCACTGGAATTGAAGCAGGGATCGCCCGGCGGGGCGCTGATGGCCGATCATCTTGCGCAGATCATGTTGCTTCAGGTACTGCGACTCTGGCTCGCTTCCGGCAAGCAATCCGGCTGGCTGGGCGCGCTGGCCGATCACAGACTGACCCGTGCGCTTGGTGCGATGCACGCTGAACCGCAACGCCGCTGGACGCTGGTCGAGCTTGCCGGCCTCGCCGGTATGTCCCGCACGACTTTCGCCGAACGGTTTCGCGATGTTGTCGGACAGACGCCGCTCGACTATCTGGCGAGTTGGCGGATGCGGCTGGCCGCCGATCGATTGCATCGCAGCGCCGACAGCGTTGCCGCCATCGGCTTTTCTGTCGGTTATGAATCGGAGGCCGCGTTCAGCACTGCATTCCGCCGTGTAACGGGCCGCACCCCGATGCAGTATCGACGTACGGTGTCCCTATAATCTCACAAACCCAATCCCCGCTGCCGCCCCAACTGCCATGATACCGATCCGCCCTGCACGACGCCCGACACCTCACGTCCAAGCTGACGGTCAATGACCGGGCGCCACGGGACAAGGGTGAACTCGAGGGACTTTTCGACGATGGCGAACTTGCCGCTCGAAAGCTGCACGGTCCCGGTGAGGGTGCCGGTGACGGTCTCGCCATCAATGGCGGTGCGAAACGGTGTCCCCTTTTTCGCAGCCATCTCAGCTCCGGCACGGGCCACTTCCCGCTCCTGAAGAGTCGCGATCATATTGCGCCGATAAGCAATGCGGCCGTCCGTCTGACGGATGGCGTCGCCCCTGTCGATCAGGTTATCGCGCCGACGTTCCATCGCCTCGCGCACCTGCTCGCCGAACCCCGACGACGACAGCTCCGACGTGCTCGCACCGACCAGCCGCCGGTCGAGCCAGGTCGCGCCATCCGAACCGATCTGGCGCTCGAGGTCGAAGGTCGAGAGGACGTGGATATTGGCACGAGCATTCCGGCCCGCGTCATGAGCAGCGGCGCGCGCCTCGAAATCCTCCGGGATGCGCCATTGATCGGTATCGATCCGCTCCGCGATCCCAGCCCGCCGCAACGCCTCCAGGCGACGGACATGGGCATCGACGAAACCCTCATAGTCCCCACCGGGCACACGGCCATCGAACCGGGCCTGCTCCAGATGCCGGCTTGGCCGATAGATGCCGTCCTCGACCATGCCGGCAATAGCGCGATCGGACGGACGGCCTGCGCTGTCGGTCGGCCCGATCTCGATCACGCTGCCGATACGGGCATCTTCAACGCGGGCCGGATCGACGCTGGAGATGTGGTGCGTGCGCCCGTCGATCCCATCGACCACCAGTGTCAGGCTCTCCCCCAGCTCGTCCGACAGATGTTTGTCGATGACGCGGCCGACGATCAGCGCCGCTGGCGCGGCATCATGAATCTCGAAGCTCATCGGATCGCGCTCGACGCCCTCTGCCCGGAGCGCCGTCTGCATAGTGCGGATGATGTCGCCGCGTTCACCCATCTCCCGCAGGGTCGGCTCCAGCCGTTCGCTCAACTCCCAAACGCCCGGCGTGTGTTCGGTCGCGAGACCCATGTCGCCGAGCTTGCCGAGACGGCGCAGCCGCATGGTCCGGTCTGACTGGCCGCGCAGATCGTCCGGTTCATGGCGCAGGTCGATCAAACGGGCATCGGCTTCCACGATCATCGCCCGGTCGATGCGGGTGAGCCGGTCCTGATCGATCTCCGCCATCAGTTTGCGCCGCTGCTCGATCTCGGTGACGGGGCCAAGTTCCAGCGTCGCCAGTTCGCTCGCCCGCTCGCGGATGCCGCCCGCGAGATAGTCGCCGTTGATGACGAGATCCTCGCCCAGGGCGTCGCGGCCATTGACGATGACATGGACATGCGGATGGCCGGTGTTGTGATGGTTAACGGCGACCCAATCGAGTTGGGTGCCAAGATCGGCTTCGACCTGCGCCATCAGCTCGCGGGTATAGCCCTTGAGGTCAGCAAGATCGGCGGCGTCCTCGGGTGAGACGATAAAGCGGAATTGGTGGCGATCATCCTTGCCGCGATCGAGGAAGGCATCGCCATCGGCGCGATCCTCACCCGCTGAATAGAGCTGCCCATGTTCGCCGTCGCGGGACGTGCCGTCGCGCTGGATGTAGCGCAGATGCGCGGCAGCCTTGCCGCTTCGACCGGCGGCGCGCACCGATCGCGATTTAACGATGACGCGGCGGCTGCCGGACTGGCGATGGTTCCATCCGCCCGACAGATTGCGGGCGCGCACGAAGGCCGCGCCGCGCCCGCGCTGGACGCCCCGGCCGGAAGCGATCGTGTTCTTGCCCTTGGCGGCACGATTGGCGCCGCCCTTCGCCGACCGGCTTCGACCTGAAGCGGCCTGCTGCTGGCGCGCAATCTTGCGAACCTTGCTGAGGAAGCTCTTGGCCTGGCGACCGGCCTTCGGCGCGTCAGAACGCACACGGCCGGGCCTTGGCCGGAAGCGGTTATCGTCGTCGCCGTTCATCGCCGATCTGCCCAAAACCGCCGATTTCGGGGAAGAGTGCCACGCGTAACGCCGGAAATACTGGCTTTGCCGCGCTTCGCGGCACCATGAAGGCCCGGCGACGGTGCCGCCCCAAACAGTGTGCAGACAAGGGGTTGGCCCCCGGATCGGACCCATAGGGTGCCGTCCGCTTTAATCTTGCCCTCCCGCCTGCCTTTCCGTTCTGCCCCTCCTGCCCAGGGATGAGACTGTCGCCAGCCCCATCCCCTGCACACCGAAACCTGCCGCGCGATGCCCCTGACTCCGATGCTCATGGCTGCGGTCCGGTGCTGGCCGGCGCGACGAAGAGGCCACCGGACTGCGGCACGATGGCGGAAACATCGCGCACGGTGACGGTCGCGTGCCTGTCGTTCGAGGTGCGCTCGACCTGCACGGGATCGGCTGCGGAATGGCGATCCGGCTGCGCGATGAACAACGGCGCGCGCGTCCATGCCAGCGGATCGGCCGCCGCGACTGCGACAGGCGTAACGATCGCACCGCCGTCTATGATCGGCGCAATGGCGGAGACATAGGCGCGGGTTTCAGCGGGCAATGGCCGACCGGAAAGCGACGCCTCATAGCGACCGGGGCCGGCATTGTAGGCGGCGAGCATGGCGCTGACACTGCCGTAGCGATCATGCAGCTCGCGCAGATAGGCCGTGCCAGCAAGAATGTTGTCGCGCGGATCGTAAACGTCGCCGCCGAGTCGATGCCGGGCGCGCAGTTCCGCCCATGTGGCGGGCATGATCTGCATCAGCCCCATCGCGCCGGCCGAAGAGATGGCGCGTGGATCGCCTGCGCTTTCGGCGCGCAGCACCGCCCTGATCCATGCCACCGGGACGCCGAAGCGCTGCGAGGCTTCCGCGATATGGGCGGCATAGGGACCGGAGGTTGCTGCACGCTCCGCCGATTGAGGCTGCGCCACGGCGGCAACGGGTATGGCGGAAGCGAGCAATCCCGCCAGTATCAGGAGCGCGCATCGGACAGGCGCACCTTCTCCGCTACGAAGCCAGCCTGTCAGCGTGCTCGCTGCGGTCAAGGGTACGCGCAAAGCGCCGGCCAATGGCCGCCCTTGACCTGCGCTGCGCGCGCCGACCGACCTGCGTTCGAGCGGGACGGAGGGATGAGACGGTTTTCCCGCGAACACAGGGATGACCGATCTGAAGAGGATCGCGCAAGCGCGCGGGCTGACGGTTCGCATGGCGTCAGTCCTTTCCATCGCGCTTTTGCGGGCGGCTCCAGTGCAGTGACCATGCGCCGCCGGCGTCGTCGTCGCGGAACAGGTTGGCGCGGATCGGCTGCGGCAAACCAGGATCGTCGATCAGCAACGCGATATATTCGCCCGCACGCTCGCCGGTGCGTTTCCAGCCAGCCCCGATTTCTGGGCCGATCTCCGTGCCATCGTCATTGCCGTGGTGGATGCGGTAGTCGGGCGCATTCTCGGCGTCGGACGGCTCGGCCGGAACGACGGTGACTTCTTGGGTGATGGTGAAGGTGTGGATGCGGCCAGTGAAGCCGGATTGCTCGCGCGTGAATGTGCCGATCTGCGGCATGGAAACCTCCTTGCGATTGCGTTGGTGAGGGAATGGGAGCGGCTGTCAGCGCGTCGCCGCACGCCAGACGAAGCGGCCGTCGCCGTTTTCGTCGGTGTAGAGCGGCGTCGCTTTGCCGATGACGGTGCGCGCCGGGATCGGCCCGAAATAGCGACCGTCCAGACTGTCGCGCACGTCCGGGTTCATCAGGAAGATGTCGCCGCCCTCGATGCGTCGACAGCCCTGCCAGACGGGCAGTTCGCGGCCGTGCCGGTCGCGGTCGAGTGCATCGCCGAGCGGCACCGCATCGACGGTCACGGCGTTGCCGGCGCGGCAGACCCGTTGACCGGGAAGCCCCATGACGCGCTTCATCAGCGGCACGTCGCGACCGATATAGCCGCGCTCCACCATGAAATCGGCGAGCGGCTTGTCCGGCATGACGGCGACCAGGTCGCCGACAGCCAGGTCGCTTGGGCGTTCGAGGTCGTAGAGACCGATCGGCACGCTGGCCGAGGCGTTCCAGACGAGGCGCAGCGGCGTCGGAATGAACGCGGCGATGGCGACGCCCATCGTCGCGAAATACGTCACCATGACATAGCCGAAGCGGGTCATTGCTCGATCTCCCGCCGCTTGAGCCAAGCCTGATGGCGATCCACGGTGTAGGGACGCGGCGTATGGCCGGCGCCGATCCGGTTGCCGACATGCCGCCAGTGGTCGGGCGCGACCTCGCAAGCGTCGATGCCGGCAGCCTCCACCGCGTCGATATGGCGGATCACCTGTTCGACCTTGGGCCAGCCTTCGATCTTGAGCAGAATATCGCCGCCAGGGCGCACGAAAGGCAGCGTCTGGTATGCTTCTCCCGGCTCAACGGCGCGCACGATGTCGATGCGCGAGATGATGGTGCCGAAGTCGTTGGCCGCCCACCGGACGAAGGCGAAGATGCTGCCAGCGCGATAGGAGAAGACACGGCGGCGGCGGTCCAGCACCTGTTCGTGGACCTCCCGGCCGAACCTGATCCAGTTCTCGATCCGCTTCTCGATATGCGTCAGCTCGACATGGGTAAGGCTGTCGGATGGCAACGCGGACGGCATGGGGCCGCCGCGCGCGCGGGGCACCGCGGCGCTGGTCATGATGGGTCTCCTTCGGTGGTTGGTGAAAATTCGCGCGCGAGCAAATCGCGCAGCATGTCGGCGACGGTGATGCCGCGCCGGAACGCGGCGATCTTGATCCGGCCGCGCAGCTCGGGCGTCACGTCGATGGTAAGCCGTGCCGTGAAACTGGCCGGATCGGCATCGCGGGGCGGAACGTCCGCCGCCTTGATCCAGTGTTCGGGATCGGCCGGACGGGCGGTGAAGCCGCGACGGGGCGGACGTTCGCTCACGGCGCAACCCTCTTGATGCCAAGGGCGTCGATCGACGCTGCCAGCCCAGCGATCTCGCGTGAAGCGGGCGTGTCGTCGTTCAGTTCGGACACCAGCCGTCCCGACTGTGCGGCGGCGGCGAAGGCGATGCGTTGCCCGATGGTGGCGGCAAGCACCGGCGGATCGTGATCGGCCAGCGTCTCGGCTGTTTCGCGAGCGAGCACGGTGCGCGCACCGCATCGGTTGAGCACGAAGCGCGCGACCAGTTCGGGCCGGTAGATGCGCGCCTCGGTGATAAGCGCCAGCATTTCCGCCGAGGCCCAGCCGTCAAGCGGCGATGGCTGCACGGGGATCAGCACCAGGTCGGCCGCGAGCAGCGCCGAGCGCATCAGGGCGGCGACGCGCGGCGGTCCGTCGATGACGACATGATCGGCGTTGCCCGCCAGCTCCGGCGCTTCCCGGTGCAATGTATCGCGGGCCAGACCGACGACGCCGAATGTGCGGACCAGCCCCTCTCGGGCGCGTTGCTGCGACCAGTCCAGCGCAGAGCCTTGTGGGTCCGCGTCGATCAGCGTGACGCGCTTGCCCTGCCGCGCCCATTCTCCGGCGAGGTTCAGCGCCAGCGTCGTCTTGCCGACGCCGCCCTTCTGATTGAGGAGCGCGACGATCATGGCGCACCTCGCCCCGGTTCCCGAAGCTTGGCGGCACTGGCACCATGCCTCGCGTGCGTGCGCGTCAAAGAAGAAGTGTTAGATTCTTTGTTAGACTCTAAGTTAGCAGTCGGATTCCGCGTTTCAGGCCAGAGACTTAACTGCGGTTCGTGCGCCCGAAATCCCGATAGTCCTGCGCCCGAAGTCCCGATACCGTTTGCGCCCGAAGTCACGAGCGCTTCCACACCGTTATCCACAGGCACTGTGGACAGACCGGAGGGGCGGATTTGCATCATTTCCCGACGCCCTTCGCGCCAGATGTCGAGGCGATAGCCGGGCAGCGGCTGGCGGGCGGCGATGCGGCGCAGATCGAGCGCGAAATCGGAGATGCGAGCGAGGCTGCCCGACTTCTCGTGAAGATGGGCGACCTCGAACAGCCAGCCATGCGGCTGGTGACCGGCGTGCTTGCGGGCGACGCGGTAGAGCCAGCGTTCGATGCCGCCAGTCAGCCGGAAGTAGAGCGGGTCGATGGTCAGGACCAGCGAGCGGTCGATGACGCCGCGATAGAACCAGTCGGGCAGGACGAACTCCATGCCCTCGACGCGACCGTCGCGGGTGGTTAGCTCCTCCCATTCGTTGATCCACGAGAATTGGTGCCGCCGCCAATGCTCGCCGTGGCGGATAGTGGTGTGGATGACGGTCGATTGCAGGCGGGCGAGCGCGCCCTTCAAAAGGCGGTATTCGCGCGCGCCGGTGGCGCGGCCGACTGCCTGTAAGAGCTGGTAGGGCGTGAAGCGCAGGAAGCGCGATGTGCGCAGGCCGTGGTTCTCGGCCTCGACGATCTGGCTGGCGGCCCAGATCAGCACGTCGGCGTCCCAGATGGTCGCCATCCCGTGTTCGGGCATCCCGAAGACTTCGACGCGCTGCCCGCCGGATTCATAGAGGATCGGGGCGATGCGCTTGGCCTTGGCGAGTGAGAAGAACGGCCGCTCCATGAGATCGCGCTGATCGCGGGGGCTGGCATCGCCAGTGGCGACCACGAAGGGATCGAGCCGTTCGCGTTCGCTGCGCTCTCCCAGGCGCCGTTGGGCGTGATGGTCGGCGCCCGGCATTCAGCGGGACGCCTTTTCGGCAGGCGTCAGCGGACGGGCCGGGAAAACGCGCGTGGCGGTCTTCTCGGACGCGGACTTGCGGATGCCGTCTTCGGTCCACGCCTGAAGATCATCGACGGAATAGACGATCCGTCCGCCGATCTTGCGATAGGTCGGGCCTGTGCCGTAGGTGCGGTGCTTTTCCAGCGTGCGAATGGAAATGCCGAGGAAGCGGGCCGCATCGGGCGCGCGCAGGTATCGGGGCGGAAGCCCCGTCTTCGGGTCTATCATGATCGGATCTCCGGTCGGGTTCGAGCGGGCTACCGAGGGCGGCAGCGGGCTATGGCGAACCGTGGCGGAGAACCGGCGGCTTGCAGCGTGCCGGAATCAGGGGGGTGCGATTCCGGCACCCCCGGTCGATCCGATCCGGGCGGAGCGAGGATCAACGTTGCGGAGGCAGGCGAACCGGATAGTGCAGCAGGTCGCGATAGCCGCCGCGCATGTAATGGAGGCCATCGGCGACCAGACGCCGAGTCTGGTTCTTGCGCGGGTCGGTTTCCCAATCGGCCTTGCGTCCGCGAAAGCCGAGAAGCGCTTCGGCAATCTGCCGATAGCTGGCACCATCGAGCTTTCCGTCCAGCGCCCGCAATATGAGGATATGCCTGCCACGGGTTTGCGGCGGAAGGTCATGGCGCCAGTCGCCGGGCGGTCGGTGGCGGAGCGCACGCCAAAAGCGTAACAGCGCTGCAATGCGTAGCTCCAGCAGCATGTCGAGCGGAAGCGCCACGCAGAACGCGCCATGTCCACGCGACAACGGGTCTGCGAGCCAGAACTGATGTGTCAGATCGCCCGAATGCCAAAGACCATGCGATGCACCGTCCACGGCGCTGCGGAGATCGAGACCGGGCAACGCAGCCAGATCGACCGGCATCGCGGCAGGATCGGTTTCGTCGCCGGGCGAAGGACGCAGTTCGAAAACGTCAGGCAGCAGTGACGGCAGCCAGAACAATCGCGCGCGGTCGGCGGGTTGATCGGGGTCGGTCGCGAAATCGCAACCCCCAGCGCTCGGAAAACGCGATCCGAGCATTTGGATTTTCTGAACTGATCGCTTTTATCCGGCGAAAATCACGACGATAATCTTCGTCGCGTCGAAGATATTCCCAGGCAAAACCGGCAGCAGAAATATGATCTGCATGTGCATAGGCTGCCGGTGCGCGCCAGTCAGAACTCGGCATGGCGTCACCTCATATCTACGCTCATCTCAAGCGCAAGAGAGGTGAAGACTGAACAACTCTGAATAGATTTTGCAGATACTGTTTCAAGATACCATGATCTTGAAAACACATCAAAACTGGTAAATGTTTTACTACCATAACGGATTTGAGTTGGCGAGCCGGGCCTGCCCGGCGAGCCGCATTTTGCGCAGCAAGCCCGCCGATCCGCCAAAGCGGATCGGCGCAAAATCGGGAAACCGATGTTGCGGAATGGCAGGAAGCCGTAGAGCCGGATTGGCGGCTCTACGGCTTTGCGATCAGGCGGTCTTCAGGCGCTGCATTCCCTCGGCCAGCGTCCACAGGGCGCGATTGAGGCCGACATTCTGGTCGATGCCGTTGATGGCGCGGGTCCGGCTGCGACGGATACGCCCGTCCGAAGTCTGGCGGCGTCCATCGACCCCGCCCCGGATGAGGTTTTCCTGAATGACGTTGAAGGTCTGCCACAGGCTCTGCCCGACATCCTCGCGGCGGCGCGGGGCAATGATCTGGTCCGGGCGAACCGGGCTTTCATCCTCGCCATAGCGGGCGACAAGGCTCGCCTCGGCCAACACATGCTGTTCGTCGGACGAAAGCCGCGTGTCCTTCATCCCTTCTGTGGCGTCGATCAGGCGCGGAAAATCCTCCGCCACTGTATAGACGCCTTCAATGATCTGATCCTGTATCCCGCCCTTGTGGGGGACGCGGACTTCCTCAAACCGTTCGCCCGCAATCATGCTGTTGGTACAGACGAAACGCAGCACGCCCGCAAACATCTGATAGGCGCTGGTCCCGTCGTGCGAATTGACGATGATGACTTCCGCCGCCTCCTGCTTGCCTATGCCGTCATCCCGACGCAGGCGCAGCATGTGCTTCGCATGGCCCATGCGCTCGCCGTCACGCGGAACCGCCTGCACGGCGAAGAACGGGAACCATCCTTCCCGGCGCAGCCCCTCCACGATCTCGATGGTGGGGACATAGACGTAACGCTCCGAGCGGCTGTCATGGGCTTCGCGGGCGAAGATGGACGGGACGTGGCGGTAAAGGGTTTCGTTGTCGAGGGCTTCACGCCCGCTGATCTGGTGAGAGTTGCGGCCGAACCGGGTAGCGAGACGATAGGTCATTATCTTGATCCTCATTGGCTTGGGTTGGAGCGCAGCGCTGCGCTGCAACCCTGGCCGTCGCCGAGACCGGGGGGTGCAAGGAGCAAGGGCGGCCGGGACGGAGGGGGATCGCCCGGCCTGCACGGAACGGAGGAACGATGTGGAGGAAGGCTGGGGATACCGTCCCGGCCGAGCGTCAGCGATCCCTTGCGCCGCGCCGGGGGGAGACCCCCAAGCAACCCGCCCGGCGTGAGCGTCAGCGGGAGACGGGCATAAAGCTGGATCAGGACGTGCAAAGCTGCAAAACCTGAAAACCGTGTATCCTGATTGCCGTATTCTCTTGAAGGCGCGGACAAGCATGACGAAGCCCCGCTCAGGTGAGCGGGGCTTCGGAGGTGTCCGGGCTCAGTCTGCGCTGCGGCGGGACCAGATGAGGTTGTGGGCCTCGCCGCCCTCGTCCTCGACCAGGCTGGCGTAGATCGGGGCCGGGAAGCTCGGATCGTCCAGCTTGACCGAGAGATATTCGCGGCCGGTTTCGCGGGCGGTCTTCTTCCAGGCCGCGCCGAACTCGGTGGCGCCGGCGAAGATCCGATAGTCGGGGCCGCGCTCGCTTTCGCCTTCGGCCGGGACGAACTTGGCTTTGACGTTGAGGGCCAGGGTCTTGACCGTGCCGGTGATGTCGCCGTTCGTGGTCTTGGTGAAGGTGCCGATGGTTGCCATTGTCGTGTCTCCGTTCCTTGGGCCGCGCCTATCGCGACCTCGATGGCGGTCGTGAGACCGGGGGCGATCAGCCCGCACCCACAGGGCCGGAATAAAATGGAGGGCGGCCGGCGCCGGCTTTTTTGCTTCGCGATGCAAAGCGCGCTTGCGCGCGGCGGAAAAAAGCCGGTGACGGAAGTTGCGGGAGGATGATCGAGGCGAAGCCGGTCTCCGGTCAGACCCATGCCTTTCGAGAACGCCGTAAGTGCGCGCCCTGCAGAACGGAGGAGAAGCGATGATGCGATCTCGGCCTCCATCACGCGATGAACCTGCGGATGGCATCCCGGTATGGTCTACGCTGTTCCTGACTAGGCTGGCTTCTCCTATCAGCGCTGGGCGTTTGCTGTCATGTCACAAGGATTGCTGACGCTACTATTTGGAGCTGCTGGACTGGGCGCTCCTGTCCGGCTTCACGATCACACGGCAATGCGGGATGGGCCGTCGCTCCAAGCGTGATCCGCTATTACGGGCGATGGAAAGGGCGAGACTCGCAAATCCTGAGTCCGCCGCCCGGATACCGTAGCAACGCACCGTTTTCCGTCGTTACGGGGCTTCACGCGACCTGCCGTCTTATCTCGCGTTAGTGATCGAAGCCGAATGGCGGAAACGCGACCCTGGGCGTGGTTCCGGCGCAGCCGAGAGCGCGGCCCGAAGGGCAACGCCATAGCCATACCCTTCGTATTGACATTGTGGATACACATAGGCATATTGCTAGCCATGTCAAAGGCTCGCACATCCTCTTCTGAAAGCTCTGATCGGGCGGCCGTAATGGTCGCCGAACGGTCTTCGGCTGCCGATACGAAGGGGAGTATCAACCTGCGGATCGAAACCAACACTCGCCAGCTCATAGACGATGCGGCAGCGGTATTGGGTAAGACGCGCACGGAGTTCATGGTCGAAAGTGCCCGACGGCAAGCGATCGACGTGCTGCTCGACCAGAGACTGTTCGTGCTGGATGCTGAACGTTACGACGCCTTCATGCACGCGCTCGACAATCCGCCCGCGCCGGGACCGAAGCTGCGGTCTCTACTGCGCCGAGTGCCGGCATGGCAGAAGTAGGGGACGCATCGGAACGCCCCGACACTGGTCTTTCGGCTCCCGTTCCTCTCACCACTGCACACGATTTGTCGGGCTTCGACTGCGGCGAACCAGCGCTGAATGACTGGTTGCGTCACCGGGCCGTGAAAAACGAAAGCCGGTTCTCGCGCACCTATGTCGTTTGCGAGGGAAATCGGGTTGTGGCCTATTTCTGCATCTCGGCAGGAGCGGTCGAACGCATGGCGGCTCCCGGCAAGGTGCGGCGCAATGCGCCTGATACGATTCCGGTCTCGGTGATCGGGCGTCTGGCCGTGGATCGTGATCATGCGGGAAAAGGTCTCGGAGCCGATATTCTCTCGGACGCCCTGCGACGCATCGCTATCGCCTCCCAAAGTATCGGCATTGGCTCCGTGCTGGTTCATGCGAAGGACGATGCTGCCAAGCGCTTTTATCTACGCTGTGCCGAGTTCATCGAATATCCGGAAGATAGCCGCACGCTGTTCCTCCCCATCGAGACAGTGATCGCGGCATTCAGCTAGATTTGGAGATTTGTAGGGTGGGCGAGGCAAAGCGAAAGAGGCAGGAACGGGCGGCTTGGCCAGATACCGATAGTTACAGAGGTGTGATCGACTTTCACGTGCTTCCATCTGTCGCTGCGATCATTGGTGCGCGCATCCGCGAATTAACCGGCGACGACGCAGTTCCAGACTCGACCCAGATCATTTTGCGGGCCTTCAAAGCCGTCGTTGGACCGCGAACTTTTCATGTCGGCTTCTGCCTTGGTGACGGAGAAGCGTTCAGCGCGATTGGTATTGCAGTCATAGAGCGGCTGGCGATGGAAGCACCAGGAGCGTCGCTCCATATCGTGCCGATCGTTCACGAAGACATCGCCTGGGATATAGTGATGCGGCATTTACGCAGCTTCACGGGCCAGGTGCTGTTGTTCGCTTTTCCGAATTCAGACGTGTATGACGCTGGCACCGCGCAGGTCTCATATTCGAAACATATCCGGCAGTTCGATGCTGAAGGTAAGCAGTTCGATCGACTTACCGACGCGCAACGTCGTCGAATTCTGGATCAGAAAGCGGTCATTCTCGATCGCCCTCCACCCCCAAAGTTCTACTCCGCGCAGGGAGTGGCGCAGGAGGATTCCCCTTGGATATTTCGGATCACGACGCCGGTAGGCAAGACTATCCGAACGGCAGTTTGGGACGGTAGGCGCAACTATGCGCATGAGATCCCTGCCGACATCGTGCGATGGGTTGGCGGAGACAAGATCGCCATCGTGCAGGTTGATAGTCCGGTCGGAGTAAACCGCCGCTCGTCGCTTGATCTCACCCATCACTTGGCGAAGGATTTCGATGGTGTGATCCATTGGGCGCGTGACACCGAGACGTTCCAGTCAATTCTTAAATCGTTCATTCGTCTCGATCTGGATTCCGTCAGCCCGCCTGATCTTCCCGACGATTGGGAGCCTGACATTACGATATTGGCGGCCAATAGTTCAGCCGAGGGGTGCGATGAGGAAGAAGGCTGACGCCGAAAGCGCCATCCGGCATCTATGCCACGAGTGGCGCAGGGAATGCGGCTTCTCGGAAACGCCAGCCGATCAGTTGAGCTTTTACACGTTCCAGACATGGGTTCAGCAGAACCACCCGTCCTACCTGAATTTCAGGACCACAACATCCGTAAGCTATGACGTTGAAATGTGGTTTGACGACGAGTTCAAGCAGAGTTGGCGTCGATAACGCCTGACAGCCGCATCAGCGACGAGACGCCGGTCACGCCGCCGCCGATCAGGCAGAAGATCGTGCGCCATACCTCGGACGGCACGGCCTCGCGCGTGATGCCGTGGACAAGGGCGTAGCCCGCAACGGCGGCAGGCGCGGCGAAAACAAGCGCCACGGCGATACGCAGGATCGGCGGGCGCACCGCCATGAACAGGAAGATCAGCAGGCCATAGGCGGCAGCGCCTGTTACCAGTCCGACCAAGCCCGCGCCGATCAGGCTGGAGCCGGAGGCATAAGCCCAACGCGCCACCTCCACGCAGAGCATGAAGGGCAGCGCATAGACGGCGAGCGTATAGGCCAGGACGCATAGACCGGCGACCAGCGCGACGGTCATCAACATGAGCACAATCATCGCACGGTTCTCCTAAACCGATGACGGCCACGGTCATCGAAGCGGTCGCGCGGGGTCGATCCCCGCGCGACCGCGATTTTTCCGAGGGTGGAAAACAGGAAGGCCGGGACCGCTTGCGCGATCCCGGCCCGGTCCTCACTCAGCGGCTTGCAGATAGGCATCGGCTTCCGGCGCGGCGGCAGGCGGCGCGGTACGCAGCACGGTCGGCAGCCAGCCGGTTCCAGCCAGAAGCTGTTCGGCGGCCTGCGCCATCTCCGGCTTCTTCAAGCCCGCGATCCGCTCGGCGGCCTCATCGCTGACGGCTTCCCGCACGGCGGCGAGGATATGCGCCTTGGTGATGCGACCAAGATAGGTCTGGCCGGTCGGGGTCCAATGCGCCGTCATGTCCAGCATCGTCGCCGTCGCCAGCTTGTCCGCCGTCGCGCGCGCGTTCGGCTTCTGCTCCCACTGCACCCTGACCGCATTGACGGTCAGCGATGCGCAATGGGCGAGCAAGGCCATGAGGCTTGCATGGTCCAGACCGGCGACGAAGGCCCACAGGTCCGCCACGTCGCGGGGCATGTCCGATGCCCATCCGGCATGACGATCCGCCAATGCCTTCGCGGCGGGCGTGTCCTCGATACCGTCCGCGTGGGAGGCGAGATAGGCGCTGGTCAACCGGATTTCGAGGCAAGACGGTTCCCCGCCGCGATAGAAGGTCTGCGCGGCCAGCGCATGAACCACGGCGACAAGCGCCGTATCCGACTGCTCGCCAAGAGCGAGGCGCAGGCCAAGGGTGCGATGGGCGGTCAGATCGCGGATGAGAAGGTCCGACAGTGGCTTTACCGCATCCCCGGCATCCTCGTCCTCGGTATCGAGCGGCGAATCCGCCCGCCCGTCCTTGTTTCCCTCATCCCCGACGATCTCCCCATCCTCGTTGACGATCACGCCATCCACTTCATAGGTGGCGCTTTCCACTGCCTCCGGCTCCGGCGCTTGGTCCTCGGCACGGATGAAACCACGCTCGATCCGGGCCGTACCGTCATGGTTGAGGATGACGAACACGCCGCCGCGCGCGATTTCGTCGGCGTCATAGGCGTGGCGTTTGGCGTCGATCCGCTCGATCTCGGCTTCAAGCTCCGCGAGCCGCTGACCCACCTCTTCGGGAAGGTCCACGTCCGCATCCTGCCATTCCGCCGACAAACGCTCCAATTCCTCCTGCGCGGCGTCATAGGCGGCGGCATCTTCCTCCGACAATTCCACCGGATGCGGATAGCTGCGGCGCAAGCCGTGGGCATGAGGATAGTCGATGTGAGCGGCGGTCCATTTCCACCCCTCTGCCGCCTGCACATCGGCGGCAATGTCTTCCAACTTTCCGATGACAAGCCGGTCGAGCAACGCGGCATCCTCGAAATAGCCGCCCCGATCCTCGGTGAAGAGGTCGCGGATGATCGTGCCGCCTGCCTCCGCATAGGCGTCCGCCCCGACGAAACGCGCGCGCCGCTCGGTCGCCTCCACGTTCGCCTTGGTCAGATCACGCCGGATCGTCGCGGGTTCGCGGTTCCATGACAGGTTATCGAAAACCAGTTCCTGCCGGTCGTGATCCTCGGTAATGGCAAAGGCCATCAACTGATCCAGCGACAAGCCACCATCCCGATAGACCTGCATCAGCTTCGGGCTGACCGCCCCAAGGCGAAGCCGCTGCCTGACTACATGGGCCGAAACCCCGAACCGGGCGGCGATTTCCTCCGCGCCCCATCTACGATTCTCGGCCAACTCCCGGAACCGCTCGAACTGGTCGGCGGGGTGCATCGCCTCGCGGGTGACGTTCTCGTCAAGGCTGATTTCCGCTGCGTCATTCTCGGTATCCAGAACGCAACGGATGCCTTCCGTCTTCTTGATCTGCTTACGCTTCACGCGCAGCAACTGCGCCAGCCTGCGGCCCTCACCGATGGTCACGAAGTAGCTGCCGGTGGGTTCGCCCTCCGCGTTCGTCTCCGGCTCCACCACCAGATTTTGTAGCATCCCCTTGGCCGCGATGCTGGCCGACAGTGCTTCGATATGGGCTTCACTGTGCGAGGTCTTGCGGGCGTTGCGGGGCGACTTCTTCAACTTGTTCAATGGCACGAACAGCACCGCGCCGTTTTCGGCGGCGGGGACTTCGGAAACCGTAGCGGTCGTTTCGATGGTGTTGGTCATAGTCTTGATCCTCATTGGCTTTGGTTGGAGCGCAGCGCTGCGCTGCAACCCTGGCCGTTGCCGAGACCGGGGGGGCAAGGAGCAAGGGTGGCCGGGACGGAGGGGGATCACCCGGCCTGCACGGAACGGAGGAACGAGGTGGAGGAAGGCTGGGGATACCGTCCCGGCCGAGCGTCAGCGATCCCTTGCGCCGCGCCAGGGGGCAGCGCCCCCAAGCAACCCGCCCGGCATGAGCGGTTGCGGGCGCCGGGCATATGGGCCGGATCAGGATATGTGGATCGAGTGGCGATGATCCAGCCATCCTGATCGCACTATAATGTCGAGAACGTTTGGGGTATGCCGACGAACCATTCTGGCGGAGAGCGTCGAGAAGCTAGCAAGCGCTGTGTTGGAACGAAGTCGGCTATGCAGCCAGTTGCCCGTGCCGATCAAGCAGCCGCATCAGGACAGCATTGGCCTGGGTGAAGTTGGGCAGCTGGCCCTGGAGCTGGTACGACCACTTCTCGCCGTGGAACAGATTGTTGCGAAAGCGCCAGACGATCATGAGCACGGTGAGAAGCCGATCGCGCGGGTCGTTGTTGCTGCCATCGATGACTGATTGGACGACCGCAGGCTGGTCAGCCGGGCGAAGATGAAGATGTGCGAAGTGATAGGTCAACGCGCCGTCGGAAAAATAGCGCTGCCGAAAGTAGGCGAGTGCTGCGTCGTATTGATCGGCGTCTAGGGTGCCTGCTTCGCGCCATGCATCGACCTTCAAACAGATCAGGTCTGCGCGCGCAAAATTGCCCATCACTTGGGCCTCGAACAGGCTCCATAGGAAAGTGAAATGGAAGATGGCGGCGCGATCCGCCTCCGGCAAGGCCTGAAATCCTGGCGCTTTCGCCAATAGCCACTGCATGCTCATTGTATTGCCCTCCCGTGTGTGTTGGTCATTTTGCCGATCAGTCGTCAGGTTCGTCGCCGTCATCTCTGGACAGCTCCGAGAAGTTGGTGACCGGACCCGGCGGGCCGTGGATGACGGGGCAATGCCTCGCCGCGTCGTGGGTCACACCAGGTCGGGCCGATGGCACGGATCGGCCTGTCGTTTTCGGAACGCGGGGCGACTAGCCGAACCCTTGTGCGGTGACTTGGGTTCTGACGGCTTCGATGCGGGTGCTTTCACCGACCAACCACAGCCGCGCCCGCGCGGCGCTTTCGTAGTTCAATTCGTCGACCTCGAAGGCCTGGGCAACAGAGCTGGTGATGCCTTGCGTCGGGGTCTGGGACGGCCTGAGATAGAGAGCGGTCGTGGTAGAAAGCGGCGCTTTGAGTCCCGACCTCAGGTCGGATTTCTCGTACAACACAGCCCCATCGCCGAGGATGAAGCCAGCGCTTGAATCAGTTTTGATGTGCCAATCCATGCCGACGAGCACGTCGCGAATGATGTCACGCCCTTTCGGGTTGCGAATGAGATCGGTGAACGGGATGTCCGGAAGTCCCCCGGCGGCATCAAGGGCGGAGATGATCTTGTCGATCTCCGTTTCAGCTGAGGGCAACGCGCGGATATGGTTGAACTCGTCCTCGCGAATGTTCGCGCCCGGAAAGCGCGCCGCGAGCTCGGCCGCGAAGGTGGCGTAGTCTGGCGCGTCGGCGACTGCGAGCAGGAACAAGGCGAATTCCTGCGTTCGAGGACGGAACGACTTGAGCGTACCTGGATCGCGCATGATCTGCGCCGCGAGAAAAGTGGCGAGATCGAGCTTGGTGGCCTCGCTGAGGTCGCCTTTCAGAATGCGGCCCAACGCGTCGGCGCCGTCGGTATCGATTGTGCCGAGTTCGTTCGTCTCCAAGCTCGTATCGTCCGCACCGCCAGGCTGGATCGTATAAAGATCGAAGACCTGCATCATCGCTTTTGACGATCGTTCCCTGATCCGATCGTCATTCCATTCATAGCCCCAGAGTTTTCCGTCGGCGCTGATGAACTTCTTGATCCAGAACTGGGGGACGAAATGATGGACGCGCGGCTTTTTGTTCATGGTCGGTGTCGGTGAATCCGGAAGGTCGCTTTAACTGTCACTTGCAAGTGTAGATCAGTACACCGCGTGCGGGCCAGCGGAAGGGGCGACGATCGGCGCCGCGCCAAAAATCGCTCGTAGCAGCCGAAATCCCGCAATTTTAGAGGTGGATTGCCATTGGCGATCCTCTACGCCTCAGTTCAAATAGAATAAAGATTCGGGCGCTCGGTGATGCGCGCCGGGCGGGAGGCGGCATGTATCTTCAAAACTTAAGTCTGAATAACTTTCGCTCTTTCGGTCAGTCAGAGATCCCGCTCTGCAAGGATCTGACAATTCTGGTCGGAGAAAACAATGGCGGCAAAAGCAACGCCATTGACGCGATACGGCTTTTGACGGCGCCGCTCGGCGGGCGCCGCGAGCTGTACTGCGAGGCGACGGACATCCGATTTGGCAGCGCGGAGCGAAAGTTCGAGCTGACCGCCACATTCACCGAGCTCAATCCGGCACAACAAGGGCGGATGATTTCGGCGGCCACAGATGCCGCGATTTCCGGTTGCGTGTTCGGTCTCAAATACGATGAGACCACCGGCCGCTTTCCCGTTCGCCCGCTATTGTGGGGTGGGCATCAGAAGGGCAATCCGGAGCCGGGATGCCATGACATGGTTCGGCATGTCTATTTGCCGCCGTTGCGTGATGCAAAGCGGGCGCTGGCATCTGGCAATCCGACGCGCATCTACGCGCTGCTCAATCACTTCCTCGAAGGAGAAAAGCCGGACGCGTTGGCCAAGGCGCTTCGGCGCGGCGTGGAATCTGAAATCCTCGGCAGAGTCGGTGGCGCCGTCGAAGTCGGACTAAGCGCGTTGACCGCCGGCGTCCGTCGCCAGGCTGCGTCTCTGGGCTTCGCGAATGACGAGAAGCTCATCGATATCGCGCGTGACCTGCGCTTCAAACTCGCCGATTACGGCATCGAACCGGAAGACCTTCGCTATTCCGGCCACGGATACGCGAACCTTCTCTACATGGCGACGATCGCGGTGGAGCTCGAAAAGGTCAACGACGCTGATCTGACGCTCTTCCTGGTCGAGGAGCCCGAAGCCCATCTTCATCCCCAGCTCCAGGCGGCTGTGCTCAGCTTTCTTGACGAGCAGGCCGAGAAATCGCGGAAGCCGCGCGCCGATAACCAGGGTCCGGCGGGCGAACTGCAGGTGATCGTCGCGACCCATTCGCCGAACCTGTCGGCGTGGGTCGAAAGCAAGAAACTCGTTTTTTTCCGGTCTTTCCTTCCCGCACCAGCTGAGGCCGAGGCGGTTGTTGCAGAAGAAGCGCCGCATGCGGTCGCCGGCGTCCCCGCCGAGATCATGCCGGAAATCGAGCCGAATCCGGTGATGTCGGTGGGCAGGCCGAGGCGAGAAACGCGCTGCATTCCGCTCACGGCGTTGGACCTCGATCCCGTCGAGCGTCGCAAGGTCGATCGCTATCTCGACGTGACCAAATCGGCGCTCCTGTTCGGTGGTCGCGTGCTTCTCGTAGAGGGCATCGCTGAGGCGCTTCTGCTTCCGGTCATCGCGAAGAAGGTCGTCCTGAAGGCTGAACCGGAGAAGCTCCGCCTGTTTCGCTCGGCTGTCTTCGTTCCGATCGACGGCGTCGACTTTGAGCCCTACGCCAAGTTGCTTCTCTCACCCTTCAATGAGGTGCGGATCGCGGATCGGCTCGTCGTTTTGACGGACGGCGACGGCGGCGAGGTTGCGGAAGTGGCAATGACGCCAGGCGCCGGACGCAAGCGCGACCTGGAGGCGGTCGCCGCAAAGCTCGGCGCGAGCGATCTCCTTGAGGTCGTCATCAACGACTATTCGCTTGAGACGGAATTGGTGCGGGCCGGAAACGGGGCTCTTCTGAAGGGGGCCTATGTCAAGCTTCACCCACGCTCCGCTGACAAATGGGACGCTGCGGCCGGGCAGGCCGGAGCTGCGCAGGCGGTGGCGATTCAGAAATTGTTCGAGTCGACGCGAAAGGGTGACTTTGCCCAGCTGGTCGCCGAGGAGATCAATAACGGCGCGGCCTTCACGGTGCCGGCCTATTTGAAGACGGCGATCGAGGCGCTCGTGAAATGATCGCGGCGCCGTTCAAGCCGACTGATGAGCAAAAGCGCGTGATCGAGCATCCCGGTTCTGCGTTCATCGCGGCGTGTCCGGGTGCGGGCAAGACCCGCGTTATGGTGGAACGGGCGCGCAAGCTTCTGAATGGTGGAGCCACGGGTCGCGCTATCGCCTTCCTGTCCTTCACGATTGCTGCGGTCTCAGAACTGGATGATCGGCTGCGCCGCGAAGGCCTTGTCGATACGCCGGCTTTTCCTCACTTCATCGGGACGTTCGATGGATTTCTCTGGCAGTTCCTCATCGCGCCCTTCGGGATCGATGGCTGCGCCGCGAAGCCGAAGCTCATCCCAGACAAGGACGATCGCATTATTCAGCCGTTTGCCGGGGCGCAGGCCTTGCCGCTGGAGTGCTTCGATCGCACGACGGGGGTGGCTATTCCGGCACTGATTCAGCGCCATGGCTTCCGTGGGAAGCTCAAGGCGCATGAAACTGCGGCCCGGAACGCGCGAGCGCGTTTCCTGGAACGCGGCGAACTCGATTTCACCGATGCGCGGTCTATGGCGCTCGCCCGGTTACGCGATCCAGCGCGGGGCGCGGTGCTTGGCCGGGCGTTGGCGGCGCGTTTCCTCGAGCTCATCGTTGACGAGGCGCAGGACTGCAATCCGGTCGACCTGGAGATCATCGAATGGTTACGGGCGGCCGGTGTGCCTGTGAAGGTGATTTGCGATCCCAACCAGGCGATTTATGGCTTCCGCGGCGGCGTGACACGCGAGCTTGCGCAATTCGCCGAGAAGTTCAGCGAAGCCGAGCGTCTTCCTATGAGCGGAAACTTCCGATCGAGCGGCCACATCACGAAGGGCGTGGTCGCGTTGCGCGCGCCCAATATGCGTGCTGCGATCGACGAAGCGCTGGGTGAGCACCGCGACGAACCGAAGGCGGTTCAGATCATGTCTTATTCAGGAAGGGGCGTGCCCTCGACGATCGGGGCGAAATTCCAGGAGCTTGTCCGAGCGATGGGGTTCGCGGCACAGGATTGCCCCGTCGTTTCGGCGACACGACGGACCGGCGCGAACGCACTCGGGCATCCACAGGATACGGGCGTTCGCGATCTGAGCTACAGGCTTGCCGTCGCGGTGAGCGATTTTCACTTCTCGTTCGAGATTGGCGGTCGGAAGGAGGCGCTTGTCGCGATCCACCGCATCATGCTCGAATTGGGTGGCGGTATGGGCGGAAAGACCTATCACCAGCATCTCACGGATACAGAGGTAAGCCCGGAGTCGTGGCGCCCTGCAGCCCTCGCATTGGCGCAGGCCCTGAAGTTCAGTCCGGAGCGGTTCGCAACGGCTGAGGCGTGGCATGATGAGGCCCGTCGGCTGCTCGCGCCGTTGCTGCCGGCCGGCGGCCCGTCCATCAATCAGCGGCTTCGCCGCAACGGCGATCTGGACAAGGCATTGTCCGTCGCGCCCACATCCGGCCATGCTGCGCGGACAATCCATAGCGTGAAGGGTATGGAGTTTCCGGCGATCTGCGTGGTGATGTCGCCGAGCACCGCGAAGGGCATCGTCGATTTTCTGACCGGGGATGCCGCGGTCGACAATGAGGAAGCGCGCAAGATTTATGTGGGGGCGTCGCGGGCGCAGCGCTTGTTGGCGATAGCGCTGCCGCGGACGCAGGCTCCGCGGCTCCGGGATTTGATGGTGGGGATGGGCGGCTCGGTCGAACTGATCGCGCTCTAGCCCATCAGCTATTCGGCCGCCGGCATCGGTGGCGGCATGCGTTCGTAAGCCATGGCAGCCTCGACCTCGGCGCGGATTTCCTGACGTGACGGGCGCTTGGGCAATGCCGGTACGAACGGCTCGTCGGGATCGACCGGAATGGTCGGATCGACGCTGAGGTCGGCCAGGGCGCCGGCTCCGTCGTGGCGCCGGTCGAAGACGGCAATCGGATGCTTGAGAAAGTGCTGGTCGAACATCGCGGTCATTCCGGACGACGACAACCTCGCCAGCTCGCTCCGGACCTCTTTTCCGGATTTCCAGCCGATCGCATAGCGTTTGGTTCTGTTGCTGGCGGCCGTCAGGGCGGCGATCGCGGCGTCAGTGAAGCCGCCGCTGGTCCAGAACTCGAAGTGCACCGCCGAGCTATTGAAGCGGTCCTCGGCCTTCGTGGCGCTGTAGATCCCGGGTACTTTTTCCGTCAGCCATGCCTCGACCTCTGGCGCATCGATCATGTGGTCCGGCTGGTAGCCCTTGCATTCGTAGATCCAGACCTCGCCGGCGACGACCCGGCGGACGTCGATTTCAGCCTTGAAGGTGTCGAAGCGGATGAGGTGGTTAACATCGATCGAGCCGCCAAAGCGGGCATGCACGACATGGCCGACGACAAGCTCGAACAGGGATCCACGCAGGTTGCGATCCGCGCCGTGGATGCTGCTGAGCTTGTCGAACAGCTCGCCAATAACTTCCGGTTTGGCGACTGCCACCGCGGCCGCCTTGCTCAGCGTCTCGAGTAGAGTGGCAAGTCCGACAGCAACGTCTCGGCCGAACAGATTTTTGGGAGTTGCCAACATGAGGCCGTGGGAACGACCGAGGTTGAAGGCCTCCTGCGTGTAGCCGTCCGCCATCATCACCGGCATGAAGGGTGGGAGGTTTTTCAAGTAGGATGACAAGCTGAATTTGCGGATAAAGGCGGCGATGGCGTGCTCGTCGACGGAGGAGCCTGCGATGACGTCACCGACCAAGAAGCCGGGCTTCGGCCGTCCATCTTTCTGGCGACGGACTATCGGGACCATGTATGACGGGCCGCAGAGATCCCAATTGAATGTCCCGAACGTCGGCAGCCGATCGGTTTCTCCGCGGATCTCGATCTTGTCATAGCTCGCGACGCCGAGGCGGCGTGCCCAGTCGCGCAGGGCGAGTAGCAGCATTTTCTCGACGACAAGCCTGGCACGCAGGCGCTGGAAGTTCGGCCGGCCGAGATATCCGTCGGCGCGAAGCGTGACGACGGGTCCGACGCCTTGCATTTCGCCGCGCTCGATGAGGTGAACCGCTTCGAGGCGCTGCAGCACCGTCTCGCTGGAGACCTGGCCCTGCTGTCGGATCGGCGAGCCGCTGATGATTGCGAATTGCTCCAGCGGAACGACGCCGTCGCGCGCCTGAAGCGCGGCAAGCGCGGGGCCGTAGGCGGGGCTGGCGTCGCGGATGTCGCGTGAAAGAGCCGTCCAGTATTGCTCCGTTCCCTCGTGCTTGGCGTGGTAGAGGAAACGGGCGTTGCGCGGAAAGACGAGTCCCTTCAGCCGGTGCACTTTTGAGCCGGCGCGGCTTATCCGTTGGCGCGCGACCTCGGGAGAGCAGCCTTGCGCGACGAGCTTACGGGCGATCTCCGACGACAGGGCAGGCCCCTCGGCGAGCAGAATTGATTCGACGGAAATCATGGCGCGCCCTTCGATGTCACACTACGCTATTTATAATTATACTACAGGGCAGTGTCTCCGTTTTCGCGTCCGTCGAAGCGAAATAAATTATCAAGCAATATCAATTAGTTGAATTTCTCCTGGGTGCTCGTCCGGAAGGGGCGCTGTCACGGTCGCTACGTCACACGGCCGTTTGCTGCCGCCAACGGGGCTGAGAATGAGGCTGCGAACGCCGTTCAATGGAAGTTGCGCGCCTTCACCTTGATGGTGTCGATATGGAGGTCAGGGATGTAGATGTCGCGTGGTCGTAAGCCCTTCGGGGGGAGCTCGCGCGGATCAGGGCCGGACCCGCTGTTGCGCGCCTCATCGCCGCGACCGTAAGGAAGCGGGAACGCCGCGTCGCGAGCTCCAACGCTGGCGAGTTCGGCCGATAGGTCAGTGATAGGCGTTCGATCTTGTCGGTCGGAGCATGGACCCAGTCGCCGATACCGCCAGAGTGGGGTGTTTCGGAATTGGCGGTGACCGCTTCGACCCACGCGGTCTCGCCGTTTTTCTCGATCCAGAAATCGGGCGAGACATGGTCTTGCTGAACGATGAAGCCCTGTTCCGGAAAGCAGGCAAGGAGATAAAGTTCAAAAAGGCGGGAGGCGAAATTGTTGGTTTGCAGATCGCTGACGAAGTTGGGATCGGGATTTGGCAAGGCGAGGTAGCATTCGCCGACCGCCATCAGCGCGGGGAGGTGGCTTACCGTGCTCGTCAGCAGCTCGAACTCGGGTGAGATGCCGCGCGCCCCGGTTGAATGAGCAACTTGCGTCGACCTGCGCCAGGGGGCAGCGTCTCGGGGGCATCGCCGCCGCGCATCGCGGCGCTCCGATGGTGCAAGGCCGCTTCCGGTGTCCGAAATGGCCCTGCCTGATCAACCAGCACCCGGACATGATCGACGCGCCGACGCAAGGCGAGCGTCGCGAACGTCCCGGTATCTGCATCGAGCAAGATGCATCCGGCGGCCGAACCTCTGCCGACCTTGTAAGCGGCGAAAATGTGCTGGGGATCAAAATCCGGCCCGCGTTCCAGCGAGAGGGCATAGAGCTCGAACTGCCGATCTGAAATCGAGCTGACGAGGCGCGATTCCTCGCTCATGGCGCGCTTGGCTCGCTGGCAAGAATGTCGGTGGCTTCCCATGCGTCACTCGCTTGGGTGGTGACGAACTCTCGGTCCCAGCCCCCCCATCGCGCGGCAAGCGGCACGTCAGCCAGTGGATTATGGACATAGGTGAGCGGGCGGATCTGGCGCGATAGATTGCCGATCCCCACCCGCGACCAGATCACGCCCGAAATATGGGAGAAGCGGTGGTCAAGAAACGCGCTCCTTGGAATGGCGCCTCCCTGGCGCTGGATTTCGGGAGAGGGATGAAACCCTTCCTCTACAACATCCTCTGTCTCGGTATCGATCGTGACGAAGGCATCGCCGACCGGGAACAGCGTCGTCATGATGAGCGGCAGCGGATGCTCGCTCACATAGGCGCCGAAGCGGCTCGCGCTGATGGCTATGATCCGTTTGTCGTCCTGGGCGATGACGCCCTGCTGGAGATAGCGGCTAATCTTCTGTGCCTTGGTCCAGAACGCGCTCGATGTGCGGAGCTGTGCTTGGCGGATCGGTGCCGCGATGAGATGGCCGCCCTGGTTGATGGGTACGGGGCGGACAATTTGGTCTGGCCCTGCCGCGCCATCGTCGGGCGTGATTGCTTCGATCCAGATGCGCCGCCCCTCTTCACGCACGCAAAGGTCCGGCTGGCCGCCGTCGCGCTGGCGCTCCACGACAGGTAGCAGTTCGCGGCCTGCCTCGAGCAGGGTGCAGCCGAGATACATTTCCCAAAAGCGGCCATCAACATCGCGCGCGAAGCCTTGCCGGAAGTCGGGATCAGCGTAGGGCTCATAGGTTGCCCACATGCCGACGAGCATATCGCGCAAAACCTGTTCATATCCCGATTGTGCCGCCTTGAGGTTGGCAAAGCCGAGGTCGAGATTTTGCCCCTCGACGTCGAATAGGTCGGTCACAGATTGCTACACCTTATGGACGCAGGCTTAGCCGTGGGCTGAGCAATCACGGGTTCAGACCTCGATCGAGGCGACGGAGCAGCAGCGTCGTGGTCAGCAAAACGGTGTGAAGTCGGAAGGTACTATCATCCTCGTCTGAGAGGCCGGGATGGGGCCCTGCCGGATGGAGACGCCTCACTAGGCCGTTGATAAAGCCCTTGCCGTCATCGGCCCACTCGTTGAGCGGTACGCTGAGAAACCCATGCGATGCGAGCTTGGCCCGCCGCGGTTGTCCTGTAGCGAGGGTGGCCGCTGATGGATCGACCCGTTCTGCAATCGCATCGAGCAGCGCGTCGAAAAACGTGCGGATCTGCCCGTTCGCGCCCGCCCAATTTGCCCGCGCGTGGGCGTCGAGCGCCTGCTGCAGATGTCCCTTGGGCGTATCTAGCCCATATTTGGTCATAAGCTGCATAAGCTCCGACTCGGTCTCCGGAAGCCCAATGTCGGTCGGAAGGGTGCGGCGGAGCATGCCATCGGTCACCGCATAGCCATCGAAGTCGAGGACGCGGATAAACGTCTCCATGGCGGGCGTCATTGGTCGCGCGCGCGACCAACTATGTTCGGGCGTGCGGGGCAAGAAGCTTGCCGCGCGCTCGACGATCACATTGACCAGCGGCTCACCCTCCACGGTTGAACCTGGATTTTGATCGACGAATTGTTTGAAGTCGCTCAGCCTCTTCTTCAGGCTGATGGGTTCGTTCCGGATTTGCGTATAGACCGCTGGGCCAAGCTCGGTGAGGAAAGCGGTGAGGTCCGCGTGATATTTGTCTTCGAACATGTCGATCGCCGCGATCATCGTCCGGCGCGAGAATAGTGGCTTCATGCGGTTTCCCCTGCTTCGCTTTCCGTGAGTCTCGCTATCATCGCTTCGTCAGGCATCGTTTCCGGCGTGAAGGGCACCTTCATGTGCCATTCGCCGTCCCAGTTCTTTTGGAAATGGATGCCGCCCGATCCGAAGACGTTGCGAGTGAGGTCGATGAGCGGGGCTAGGACATCGGTATCGGCCGACCAATCGCTCTGACCATCCCAGAGAGTGCGGCAGCGTTCATGAAGCTCATCAACGAAGCTGCCATAGCCGCCGGCCTCGATGGCTGCGCGCGCCGCGGGGAAATCCTCCCATGTGAGATTGTCGGCATCCATCCCGCCCAAGAGATAGGCGGCCGCCTTGATCGGCTGGCAGAGCTCGAAACCGGCCTCGCTGATCAGGCGGCGAAGATTCCCATGGACGCGATAAGTTTTGATATACTCGTTGGCGCGCTTCCTTGCGTCCGGCAGCACTGCACGAACCGTGTCGGAATGCTGTTCATTCTGACGCGGCGCGAACCGCGCCGAAAGCCTGCAGACCGCATATTCATCCCACGCAATCTCGGCGATCTGGAAGAGAACGGCGCGCTCGAAGTCCTCGATATGAACGCCAAGCCTTGCGTCCGGTACTAGCGCTTGCATCCGGGCATTCACTTCAACGTGGGCGCATTCGTGGGCGATGATCCCGATCGCGGTCTGGCGGTCTTCAAGCGTCGCGTCGTCTTCGGCGATCAGAGACACAATCATCGCGGCGTTGAACGCGAGATGGCTCTTCACCTCGCCATCGCGGATCACTTGGCACGTCTTGGCGACGCCCTGCATTTCTTCGGTGTTGGTACGATCGAGCGGCCGCAGGCCTTCCATACCCTGATCGATGCTGGCAAGCGCGGCGTCGTAGTCGACACCGATGGTCACGCCGGCGAGCGTGCTCAGGTCCATGAACGACCCGAGAGTCATAACGGTCTCACCAACGACTTTGCCGAGGGCGACGGCAGCATCGTGATTGGTGAAACCCTGCACCGATACGGCCAGACTAGCCGGAGCGGTTGAGGGCGGCAGATTGTCCCAATCCTTATCTTCCATAACCCGCCCCTAGACGCGCGAGGTGATACGGGCCGCCGTGCGGATGTCCGCGATGGTCGTGCCCAGGGCCTGGAGATTCTGGCGCATGTCGTTGAAGACGGGTTTCTCGCCATCGGGATCGCTGATTGTGATGATTGCTGTGAACGGCACGCCGCCGTCGGGCATTACCTCGCCGGCGCGGGTTAGATAGTCGATGAACAGGCGCCAGTTGGAGGATGGGCCTACGCCCTGCGGGAAGGTCTTCTCGTAAACCTTCACGGGACTCCACTTGAGATCATGCTCGATAAGCTCAGCCTCGACGGCGGGCGACTCTCGCTTCGAGGGGAGATAGAGCGGATCGAGCCGGCCTTTCCAACGCCCACCGTCCTGCTCCTGCTGCAGGGCGGCGTTGACGTTCACACGCACGAACTCGGCGCCGAACCGCGGGTCAAGCGGCGGCGTTGCGACCAAGGTCAATCGCGCATGGCCGCGGCACTTGCCGCCCGGGCCCACGAGCGATGCGGGCCAAGGGAAGCGGAAATTGATCTGCTGGCCCTGCTGAATGCGTGAGGCGAACACCAACGTAATCGCGTGGTCACCAGTCTCCATGATGCGGTCGGCCGAAGGCGGGATGCCGAACCCGACGAGATGGCGCGCGACAGGCGCCAACAGCTTGTGGGCAAGCGGCTCGGGCAAGCGCGCGTTGTGAACGAGAAGGCCGATCAGCGTTTCGCGAGAGACCTCGCCCTCAATGACATGATCGAGCGCAGCGGCGGTTTTTGCGACAAGCGGGGCTGCGTAGCTAGTGCCGCAACCATCGACGATGGTGCCGTCCGGGAGGATTGAGAATAGCCCATGACCAAGAACCGGGTGCTGCGTGCCCGAGCCCCCGATATGGGCCAGGTCGGGCTTCACGCCAGCGCGCAGACCCGGGCCTCGACGACCGTAGCGCGCGGGCGCGTGGGCCACGCATCCGTCATGTCCGATCGGGTTCAAGGCCGCGACCGCGACGTTGCGCGCGCTTTCAGCGGGTGTCAGCAGCCCGTCATTGCGGGCCAGCGCCAAGTCGGACAGCGATGTGGCGGGGTCGGTCGACCATTCTGCCCGCACATCCTGCGGCCGGGTATTGCCGGCCGACATGAAGATTACTGCGTTATTGTCCTCCGCAATTCGATCGAGTCGCACTGCGTGGGCGCTGTAGGCGTCAGGCGCGGTGGGCTGGAGGATGTTCAGGCTCATGTTGAAGACGCGGACGTCGTGCCGGGCACGCGCATCGGTCACGGCCGATTCCATCTCGTCGAAGAATTGCGGAAGGCCGCCGGAATAATAGGTCGCGAAGGACCCATTCGCTTCATTTGGGAAGATAGCGATATCCACCAGTTCGGCGCCGTCGGGCTCGGGGCAGTTCTCCGCTCCATTCAGGCTTGCGCCGGCGACCGCCAGGCCGCCGATGAATGTGCCATGGCCATGGTCCATGTCCTCGTCAGCGAGAATATCCCAGCGATCGATCACCCAGTCCGAGAGCGCGGCGCTGATGCCACCATCGATGATGCCCAGGCGCGGATGGCTGCGCCGCGTGTCGCGCAGCGGCATCGTCGCATCGGTGGGGCGGCTTCGTGCTTCACCGGTCTGCGCCATCGAGCGGACGACAATGCCGGGCAAACCGATGCGCCGCACGAGCGGATGCTTGTCAAGGAAGGCCAAGAGCCGAATGTGCCGATTAATATCGGCGCTGAACGGCGCAAGATCGCGGCGGCGTTCGCCAGTCGGGCCGTCTAGAAGCAGAAGGACCGCGCCATCCGCCCCTTCGTCCAGGCGCACTGATAGCAACGGCTGGTGGCGGCGCAGATGCGGCAGCCGTTCGACCGATACGCCGAAGCCGAGGTCGCGGAAGCCTGCGAGGAAAGACTCCACGAGCCGGCGATGGGCGGCATCAAGCCGATCCCAGTCGCCGCGAGGGGGGACCGCATCGAACAGTTCGACCTCATAGGCGCTGCCGGTCATCGGATTGGACAACCAGGCGACCGCTTCCTCGACCGAGAAGCTGCGCCGATCGCTCGCGCCGTAGAGCTCGATGCGCTCAATTGCGCCTGTCTCGCTCTTGCGGCCGGACGGATGGGGGACTTCTTTCTCCCGGTTGGGATCGAAACGCATTTCGGTGTGGGTTTCGGCCTTTCCCATTTCGGCGGCGACCTGCCGAAGGGTTCCAGGCTGCACCTCCACGATCATGACGCCGAGATCGCCTCCTCCCACGACCGGCACGCGATCTGGTCGGAACAGCGTCGCTACGGGGCGATGGCTTTTTGCCCACGCCTCGCGGCGAAGGATGACCTTGGCAAAGCCGACAGACCCTTGCGCTTGCGCGGAAAGCGTGCCGGCGATGGAGTCGATCTGGCTGACTAGGGCGGCCCGATGGGCAACAAATTCCCGGTCCTTGTGGGCGAAGAAGTCCTTACGTCCCCCGCCGCCGCCCGCCTCGCGAGCTTCCTCATAATTTTCGGGATTTAGAACGATCTGAACAGGGCTTGCCATCGCTTAGCGCTCCTCGTCGACCTTGAGCGCCTTGCCGAGCTGGCGGCTGACGGTGGACTTGTCCTTGCCGGCGATCTCGCCAATGTCGGTCATGGAGAAGCCAAGCACGGGATCATCGCGCATCGCGCGAAACAAGGTGCTCGGCTCTTCGAACAGCAGTGCGCGGCGCTCGCTCTGCACGCGCGCGGCGTTGAGCGTCGCGAACTGACGCATCGTGCCTAGCAGGTCGGGACGCTCCGCTTCGCGGACCGTTGTTGCCTTCTTGTAAGTGCGCACGAGCGACTCGATCTCCGCGCCAGTGGCCCCTTCCGTAAACCAGGCGATCAAGCGCAGATGGCTTTCGGGCGCGGTGATTGGCGGCATGAAATTCGAGGCAATTGCCTTGCGCATCTCGAAGTCGGGCTTCGGAATCTCGAGCTGCACCTCGAACCGGCGCCAGACTGCGGGGTCAAGCAGTTTGGGATGGTTGGTGATCCCAATCGTGAACCCGATGTCGCGGCGCGAGTCCATGTTCTGGAGTAGGGCGTTCACGACACGCTTGATTTCGCCGACCTCCTGCGGGTCGTCGCGCACCTTCGCGATCGCATCGAACTCGTCGAGCAGCAGGATGCAGCGATAGCGGTTGGCGAACGCGAAGAGATTCCCAATGTTACGTGCCGTCGTGCCGAGGAACGACGAGACGAGACCGTCCAGCTTCACCAGGACGACGGGCAGGCCGAGCTCGCGCGCAATCCACAGCGCAAGCCGTGTCTTGCCGGTTCCCGGCGCGCCATAGATCAGGCACGTCTTGGATGGCGCAATGTCGATCTCGGACAATGCGTCGAAGTTCGTCCATTCCTCGATGATCGTCCCAACGGCCTGGGTGACGGTTGCATTGAACAACGGCGCACGCGAAGTGATTTCGGTCGGAAAAATGATCTCGGACAATGGGGCCGCGGTCTCGCGATCAACGGGCACCGGCGTGTTGGCGCCTAGCGTTTCCCCGACCAGCTGGGCGCGCGACCGTTCGATGCGGCTCGGGGCCACTTCCTTAGCGCGCTGCGCCGTCGCCAAGATGCCTGCGATCGAGGCTGCCTGCTTCTCATCCCCATCCTTCTCAAGGGCAGCGTGCAAACGTTCGATCTGTTTGCGAACCGCGGGAGATGGGTCAGCCATCGCTGATCGGCACAGTGCCTGAATGATTGAGAAGTGGTCCAATTGCGATATCCCGAGGATGCGTTGCGTAGAATGTCTCGTTTGATGCATGTAGCACGCGAAGTGTTGCAACACAAGGGCGGAAGTGCATGCCTCCCGGCTATTGTTGCGGCATTGCGGTAGAACGGTGCGCTATATGTCACGCACGTTGCGCCATCGGCTGGATGGGTTGCACTAGTGCCCCGGTAAGGACGCGTGCGGTGGCGCGCTTTGAGCTAGCGCTCGCAGGTCGGCGCAATCTTTGTTATGAGGTGGTGACGGTATAAACCCGCGCCCGGATATATCGGCAATGGCCGTCGTCAGGGTGGCGGTTGTGCCAACGGCCGGCGATAGATGGCGAAACGTGGAAAAAATTTCCGAGGGAAAAATCCTTTGAAATCAGAAGAGTAGTTTTTTGACGGTAGCGGTGACGGGCATTTTCAGAGAAGTGGAAACATTCCACAATGAAAACAGCTACTTAAGTGCCATACGAACAATCGAGTGGGAGTGATTCGGTAGCGGATGCCGCGGTGACCGGGCAGCGCGGCCAGCCTGGTCGCGCTGCGATTATCGCGGGCCGTCCCGATACCCCTCCGCCAGCAGGAAGCGCCGGATGCCGGGATCGCTGCTGAGGCCGGCCGCGCGAAGCCCGGCCTCGCGCGCGGCCCCCTCATGCCCGGCCAGCCACAGGATGCGCGCGCGCGCCGCCCACCAGGGCTGATAGCCTTCCGCGCCGGTTATCGCGTCCAGCTGCAGCAAGGCGGCGTCTCGATCGCCATTCTCCGCAAGCGCCACCGCGCGCGCGACCAGCACGCCGGTGGTCGGCGCAAACCGCGCCAGCATGTCGTACAGCCGTGCGAGCGGGCCATGCAGGCGCTCCCCGGTCATGCGCTGCTGCGCATGAAGCGACTGGATTGCAGCTTCGGTCTGAAACCGGCCCGGCGCATTGGCACGCGCGGCGGTGCGCAAGGCTGCTTCGGCCTCCACGATCATGGCGCGGGACCATAATGCCACATCCTGGTCGCGCAGGGCGATGAAGGTGCCGTCGCCGCCCCGCCGCGCCGCCCGCCGCGCCTCGCAGTGGAGCATCATCGCGAGCAGACCGAGCGCCTCGGGCTGATCGGGCGCCAGTTGCACCGTCAGCCTTGCAAGCCAGATAGCCTCATCGGCAAGGCCCGCCAAACGCGGGTCCATAGCGGCGACGTCGTCCCACGCCGTGCCATAGGCCGCATAGATTGCCGACAGAACCGCCGACAGACGGCCGGGAATATCGTGCGTCTCCGGAATGGCGAAGGCGACGCCGGCGTCGCGGATGCGGCGCTTCGCGCGCACCAGTCGCTGCCCCATCGAGGCGGGAGCGACAAGAAAGCTCGCGGCGATCCGCGCCGCGTCAAGGCCCAGCACCGTCTGCAGCATCAGCGGCGCCTGCGCGTCCGCCGCGATCGCCGGGTGGGTGCACGCGAACATCAGCTTCAGACGGTCGTCGCCATAATCATCGGCGACGGCAGCGTTGCGTTCTTCCTCGAGCATCCGAACCACCGCGGCGCTGCGATCGGCTGTGTCGCGCCGCGCCGATGCATGACCGGCGCTGCGCCGCGCGACGGTCAACAGCCAGCCGACCGGATTTGCCGGCACGCCGCCCTGTGGCCATTGCGCAATCGCCGCCGCGAATGCGTCGGCCAGCGCATCTTCGGCGGCTGCGATGTCGCGCGTGCGGGCGGCGATGATCGCGAGCAGCTTGCCGTAGGACTCCCGCGCCGCGACCGTCGCCCTTTCGGCGGCATCGCGGCGCGCTTCGTCCATCAGGCGGCGGGCGGCGGCAGCACCGGGCGGATTTCGACCGATCCCGCCGTCACGCACGGCGCCCGCGCCGCCCATTCGAGCGCGGCATCGAGGTCGGGCACGTCGAGAATAACGTAGCCGCCGAGCATCTCCTTGGTATCGGCAAACGGGCCATCCACGACGTGGCGCGTACCGTTTTCGACCCGCAGCGTCGTGGTGACGTCCGGCGGCTGAAGCCCATTACCGCTAACCATTGCGCCGGATTGCGCGATCGCGCCCATATAGGCAGTCCAGCCGCCCCAATAGGCATCGGCCTGCGCGGGATCCATACGCTTGGCCAATTCGTCGGCCGTCTCGTTGAACAGCAGCATATAGTGCATCTGTATGACCTTTCGTCGCATGATGTCCGTGCGCTCACGGACTGTCGATGAGTGAGCATATTCACACCCGCTCATCGTCATGTGCGGCGGGACAGACGCATTTCGACAGCAGGCCCCCCGCTGCGCCGATCAGATCATGTCGAGCGAGGGTCGCAGCTTTTCGGGCGCGGGACAGGCCCGCCCCTTCCGCCCCTTACGCCTTTTCCAGCGTGCATTGCAGCGGATGCTGGTTCTGCCGGGCGAAATCCATCACCTGGTTCACCTTCGTCTCGGCAACCTCATAGCTGAAGATGCCGCAGACGCCGACGCCGCGCTGATGGACATGGAGCATCACCCGCGTCGCTTCCTCCATGTCCATGCGGAAGAAGCTCTGGAGCACATGGACGACGAACTCCATCGGCGTATAGTCGTCGTTCAGCATCAGCACCTTGTAGAGGGATGGCTTTTTGGTGCGGGTGCGCGTGCGGGTGGCGACACCGACGCTCGGCCCACCGGGGCCTTCGCCCTGGTCGTCCTGATCCCGGCCCGCCATTCTGACGGACCACGCCGATGCCGTGATGCTGCTGTCCATGATGCCGCAAGATATGGCGATTCGGCCGGCCATGGCAAGGGGGCGGCATGAACCGTCCGCCGCGAACCGATCCATCCTGGTGCACGCAAAAGGGCGCCGCTCCGACCGGGAGCGACGCCCTTCCATGATCGCAAGCCTGTGGCTCAGGCGGCCATCGACTTCACCTTGTCGGTCACCACGGTCACGCGCGCGGTCAGCGGCTGGGCGACCTCGCCGGCGATTTTCAGCATCGCTTCGCCATGCTTGGCGGCTTCCTTGGTGAACTCGTCGAAGCTGCTGGAGAGCAGCTGGCTCTGCAGCTGGAAGAATTCGGTCGGCGTCTTGACGGTCGAGAAGCTCTTGATCGAGGCGGTCGCCTTTTCGAAGCTCTTGCGGCTGTAATCGACCGCTTCCTGGCCCAGCGTCTCCATCGCCTTCGCGGCGATCTTGCCCGCTTCCACCATCGCTTCGACATTGCCCTTTGCAATGTCGCTCATTTCTTCGATCGCCTTGGTCGATTTTTCGACGTGCGCCTTGGCCTTCTCGTTCATGTCGGCGTAGGCGGTTTCCATCTTCGCCTTGGTTTCCTCGGCGAACTTCTTCCCGGTTTCGATGACTTCGTTCATGACATTCGTTCCTTCCATAAGGGGCAGCGTCTCAGTCGCAATGGCTTCGGCCTGGGGCAGGCCCTTGGTGATCGGGGCCGGCGCAGCAGGGGCCGGCTCGACCAACGCTTCGGGTTCGGGCGCGGCATCGACCGCCGTCGTCGCCGCAACGACCGCAACCGGATCGACCGGAGCGGGCAGGACAGCGGCGGGTGCCACCGCACGCGGCTTGCGGGGGACGCGGGGCTTGGCAGGTGCGGCGCCGATCGCCGCCTCTGCGGCCTTGAGCGCCTCGCTCGCGGACAGGGTTGTCGCGCGCGCCTTGCCGCTCGGGGCGTTCCTCGGACTTTTCGGGGTAACGGCCATGACCTTCCTCCGTTTGCTGCACTGCGAAATAGACAGTCCAACGAAGAATTGCAAGACTTATTGTGCAGTGCAGCAAATTTTGGGCCGTGTCACTCGTCGCGCCTTTCGGGCTTTCTGCCGCAAGAGCGTCAAGACCTGGATTTAACGCAGCTTTACGTAGCGTCCGGGGGCATCCTCGATGGCCGCCAGTGCCCCGCCGCCCGGCACCCTGGCGCCTGCTGCGGGCACCGTCGACGACCCGATACGCTCCAGCCAGCCGCGCCAGTCTGGCCACCAGCTGCCCTTCGTCTCCTTCGCAGACGCAAGGAAGCGGTCAAGGTCGGGCTGCGGCTCGTCGCAGGTCCAGAATTGATACTTCATCGCTGCGGGCGGATTGACCACCCCGGCGATATGGCCAGAACCCGCGAGCACGAACCGCACCGGCCCGGACAGGTGGCTGGTCAGTTTCCAGACGCTTTCCAGCGGAGCGATATGGTCCTCCCTGCCCGCCTGGATATAGGCCGGCGTCTCGATCCGGCGCAGGTCGATGGGCGTGCCATCCACGCTGATCGCGCCCGGCACGACCAACAGATTGTCGCGATAGAGCTGGGTCAGATAATCCTTGTGCCAGCGCGCGGGCAGGTTGGTCGTGTCGCCATTCCAGTGCAGCAGGTCGAACGGCGGATAATCCTGCCCCAGCAGGTAGTTGTTGACCACATAGTTCCAGATGAGGTCGCGCCCGCGCAGCAGGTTGAAGGTCGCCGCCATGTAGCGCCCGTCGAGGAAGCCGCCGGCCGACAGCTGGTCGAGCAGGGCCATCTGATCATCGTCCACAAAGAGGGTCAGGTCGCCCGCCTCGCTGAAATCGACCTGCGCGGTGAAGAAGGTCGCGCTCGCAACCTTGTCCGCCTCGCCCCGCGCCGCCAGCAGCGCCAGCGTCGCCGCCAGCGTCGTGCCCGCGACGCAATAGCCGATCGTATGCACGCTCGGCACGTCCAGCAGCCTGCGCACCGTATCGATCGCATCGATCTGGCCGTTCAGGATATAATCGTCCCAGACCATATCCTTCATCGATGCGTCGGCCGACTTCCAGGACACCAGGAAGACGCTCAGCCCCTGATCGACCGCCCATTTGACGAAGCTTTTCTCGGGCGACAGGTCGAGGATGTAGAAGCGGTTGATCCACGGCGGAAAGATCAGCAGCGGCGTTTCCAGCACCCTGTCGGTCGACGGCGCGTAATGGATCAGCTGGTAGAGCGGCGTCTCGTGGATGACCTTGCCCGGCGTGGCGGCGATGTTGCGGCCCAGTTCGAACGCGGTGCCGTCCGTATGGGTCAACTGTCCCTTCTCCAGGTCGGCCAGCATGTGCTTCAAGCCCTTGACGAGGTTTTCGCCCCCGCTCTCGATCGTCTTCTGCACGACCTGCGGGTTGGTGAAGGCGAAATTGCTGGGCGCCATCGCGTCGAGCAGGCCGGTGGTCGCAAAGCGCAGCTTGGCCTTCTGCTTGGGGTCCACCCCATCCACCGCGTCGGCGATCTTCAGCATATAGTCCGACAGCAGCAGATAGCTCTGCCGGATGAGGTCGTAGAAGGGGTGCTCGCTCCAGGCCGGATCGGCGAAGCGCCGGTCGCGGCGGGCTGCGGGACTGTCGGCGGGGGCCGGCTCCGGCCGGTCGCGCAGCAGCCCGCCGGAATCGAGGAAGCGCTGCCACATCGCCAGCCCTTCGTCGGCGAAGCGGGTCTGGATGCGCGCGACGATTTCCGGGTCGAACGGCAGCGGCTTGCCGGTCACGCCCGCTGCCTGCTCCAGCATCAATTGCTGCGCGCGGCCGATCACCTGCGTCCATTGCTGCATCTGTTCGAGGGTGGGCAGGTGCGGTTCCAGGGTGTCGCTCTCTTCCATGGCCACCGTCTCTCTCCTGGCATCCTATGCGGGATCGGCTTTCGCTGGCGCACCCACGGTCTGCGGGCTATAGCCAGAATGTGACACGCCCGCGGCGCGTCGCGCACTATTCCCTACCGAGAGCTTTCAGGAAAGCCCCGATAATGTCCGAAGAATTTTACCGCATGAAGCGCCTGCCGCCCTATGTCATCGCCGAAGTCAATGCGATGCGCGCGGCCGCCCGTGCGGCGGGGGAAGACATTATCGACCTTGGCATGGGCAATCCCGACCTGCCGCCGCCCGATCATGTCATCCAGAAACTGATCGAGGTCGCGCAGAAGCCGAGCGCGCATGGCTATTCCCAATCGCGCGGCATTCCCGGCCTCCGCAAGGCGCAGGCCAACTATTATGGCCGTCGCTTCGGCGTTGACATCGACCCCGACACCGAAGTCGTCGTGACGATGGGGTCAAAGGAGGGTCTCGCCAGCCTCGCCACCGCAATCACCGAGCCGGGCGACGTGGTGCTGGCCCCCAACCCCAGCTATCCCATCCACACCTTCGGCTTCATCATCGCGGGCGCGACCATCCGGTCGGTGCCGACGACGCCGGACGAGAATTATTTCCGCTCGCTCGACCGCGCCATGGCCTTCACCGTGCCGCGCCCGTCGATCCTGGTGGTCAACTATCCGTCCAACCCGACGGCGGAGACGGTGGACCTCGCCTTCTACGAACGGCTGGTTGCCTGGGCGAAGGAGAACAAGGTCTGGGTGCTGAGCGATCTCGCCTATTCCGAGCTATATTATGACGGCAATCCGACGCCCTCCATCCTCCAGGTGCCCGGCGCGAAGGAGGTGGCGATCGAGTTCACCTCGCTGTCCAAGACCTACTCCATGGCCGGATGGCGCATGGGCTTTGCCGTGGGCAACCGCAAGCTGATCGCAGCCATGACGCGGGTGAAGTCCTATCTCGACTATGGCGCGTTCACGCCCATTCAGGCGGCGGCCTGCGCCGCGCTCAACGGGCCGCAGGACATCGTCGAGAAGAACCGCCAGCTTTATCATAAACGCCGAGATGTGCTGGTCGAGAGTTTCGGTCGCGCGGGGTGGGACATTCCGGCGGCGCGCGCCTCCATGTTCTGCTGGGCGCCGCTGCCGCCTGCGTTGAAGGACATGGGGAGCCTTGAGTTCTCCAAGCAGCTCCTCACCCACGCCAAGGTCGCGGTCGCGCCGGGCGTCGGCTATGGCGAGGATGGTGAAGGGTTCGTCCGCATCGCCATGGTCGAGAATGAGCAGCGGCTGCGGCAGGCGGCGCGCAACATCAAGGCGTATCTCAAGTCCATGGGCGTCAACACGCCAGCCAAGGGCGCGGCCTGAATTACAAGCCGGACAAGGCCGGCGGGCGCTGCGGCTGCATCGCGGCGTTGCCTGTCGTGCTTTTCATGCTGGCTGCGGCTTTGTTTTTCGTCGTTGGCGACTGCCACATCGACGCCACGGAAACGCAGTGCGAGAGAGCCAGCCGCTACGGCCTTGTCGTGCTGCTGTTCGCACCCCTCTCAGGCATCGCCACTTTCTTCCTCATTCGCTGGTTGGTAGGACAGCGGAAATGACCATGATCCCCGCCCTCCCCCAGGTCAGTCAGGTCGCGCAGACGATCCAGCTCGCGCTGGCCCCGGTGTTCCTGCTGGCGGGCATCGGCGCGTTCCTCAACGTCTGCGTCAGCCGGCTGTCGCGGATCATCGACCGGGCGCGCGACGTCGAAAGGCTGGTGCTGACAACCCGCGGCAAGGAGCATGATCGCATGGTGGGCGAAATCCGCGTGCTCGACCGGCGGATGAGCGTGGTCAACAGCGCCATCTTCCTGTCGGTGGCCTCGGCCTGCGCCGTCTGCCTCGTCGTCATCCTGCTGTTCGCTGGCAATCTGTTGAACGCCCATCTGGGCACTGCGGTCGCTATCCTGTTCAGCCTTGCCATGGTGCTTCAGGCGGCGGCCTTCGCCACCTTCATCCAGGAAATCCGGCTGGCCTCGCGGATCATCCATATCCGCAACGAGGTGCTGTTCCACAAGGTCGAGGAGGATGAGGGCGCGTGACGAAGTTCACCGTCAACGACCGGCCGGTGCAATATCGCATGGACCCGGACACGCCCCTGCTCTGGGCGCTGCGCGATGCGTCGAACCTCACCGGCACCAAATATGGCTGCGGCACCGGCGATTGCGGTGCGTGCACCGTGGACATTGACGGCGAGGCGGTACGCTCCTGCCAGGTGACGATCGGCAAGACGGAGGGGCGCTTCGTCACCACGGTCGAGGCGCTGTCGCCCGATCGCGGCCATCCGCTGCAACAGGCGTTCGCGGCGGAGAATGTGTCGCAATGCGGCTATTGCATTCCGGGCGTGCTGATGGCGGCCTCGGTGCTGCTGCGCCGGACCAACGATCCGTCCGACGAACAGATCGACGCGGCGATCACCAACATCTGCCGCTGCGGCATCTATCCACGCCTGCGCGGCGCGATCCGGCGGGCGGGCCGGATCATGCGCGGGGAGGAACAGGTCGCCGCCGCGCCGCCGCCCGGCATCACGCCGGAGGATGCGGCGCGCACCGTGCCGGCGCTCGGCCGCCCCACGCCTCAGCCGAAGCAATAGCCCGAGACGGTCCAGCCCATCACCTGGCTGCGGTGGGTGCAGGTCGCGGGGTCGCCGCCGCCTGCCCCCAATGCCACCATCAGCGGCAACAGATGCTCCTCGCGCGGATGGGCGAAGCGCGCCTGCGGCAGGCTGGCCCAGTCCGCCACCCGCGCCGCCCGGCGCGCCGGATCGGGATCGGTGACGGCGGCGGTCAGCGCATAGTCCCAGGCGGTGGAGGGGGCGATCGCCTGCACTCCGCGCACGCGCAGATTGTGGAAGCTCATGCCCGACCCGACGATCAGCACCCCTTCGTCGCGCAAGGGCGCCAGCGCCCGCCCCGCCGCGATGTGGGCGGCGGGATCGAGATCGTGGCGCAGCGACAGTTGCGCCAGCGGAATATCGGCCTCCGGCAGGGCGACCTTCATCGGAATGAACACGCCATGGTCCCAGCCGCGCGCCTGCTCCTGCGCCGTCGCGAAGCCGGCGTCGGCAAGGAGGCTGGCGGCGCGGCGGGCGAGATCGGGCGCACCCGGCGCATCCCAGCGCAGTCGATAGGTATGGGGCGGAAAATTATAGTAATCGAACAGCAGGCCCGGCCGGTCGCCGGTGTGGACGGTGAAGGTCGCTTCCTCCCAATGGCCCGACACCAGCAGGATGGCGCGGGGCCGCTCGGCCAGGTCGGCGACCAGCCCCGTCAGATACGCCTGCATCGGGTGCCACATGGGGTCGCCGTGCGGCCGGTCGGGATCGGTCGGGTCCATGAAGAAGCAAGGGCCGCCGCCATGGGGGATGAAGAGGCTGGGCTGTCTCATCGCCCGGTCCTTTTGTAGGAGATCGCCCGCTTAACTTCGCACATTTCCCGCTGATCCTGAAACTTTGTTGCGCGCGCCTGATCCTATCGCAAAGCGGCCCGCATAGGCCCGAAGGCAATATGGCAGGGCCGCCCGGCATAGGACAGACCGGACTGGAGATCGGCCCGCGGACGGCTGGACGCAACCGGGAAAGCGGAAACCGTGCGTTTCGGTGTCAGGGAGCCGCGACCATCGGTCCCAGCGCCTGCGCCAGGGTCGCGCCGGAATAGGGCTTCTTCACCAGCGTCACCTGCGCGAAGCGGGCGGGCAGTTCGAGGCCGTCGCCATAGCCGGTCGCGAACAGGAAGGGGATGCCGTTCTCCGTCAGCAGGTCGGCCACCGGCAGGCTGCTTTCATGGCCGAGGTTGAAGTCGAGCACCGCCAGGTCGATCGCGGCATCGAGCGCGATCGCCTCGCGCGCGCGGCCCACGCTGGCGGCGGTCATCACCTCCGCGCCGAGATCCCGCAGCGCGTCCTCGCCGTCCATGGCGATGATCATATTGTCCTCGACCAGCAGCACGGTGCGCCCCTTGAGCAGCCCCGGCGTCGCCAGCGCGACCGGCTTGACGCGGTCGCCCGCGACCGTATCGGGCAGCACCGACACGACATGGCGCGCGGGGATGCAGAAATGCGCCTCCAGCCCGGCGAGCCGGTAATGGACATCGGCGCGACCATCCAGATCATAGGGGATCGACCGTTCGATCACCGTCGACCCAAAGCCGCGCCGGCTGGGCGCGACCACGGCCGGGCCGCCGGTCTCGCTCCAGTCGATCAGCAGGCTGCCATCCTCATCCACCCGCCACGCGATCGTCACCGTCCCGCTGTCCGACAGCGCGCCATATTTGGCGGCGTTGGTCAGCATTTCGTGGATCACCAGCGCCAGCACGGTGAAGCAGCCCGGCGTCAGCAGCACATTGGGGCCGGACAGGCGCACCCGGTCGCGCTTTTCGCCGAGATAGGCGCCGGCCTCCACTTCGATGAGGTCGTAGAGCCGCGCCGGGCTCCAGCGGTCGGCCGTGATCTGGTCGTGGGCGCGGGCAAGCGCATGGACGCGGCTTTCCAGCGTGGCGATGAAATCCTCGACCGATCCCGCCGCGCTGTCCTTCGTCTGCGACAGCAGGCCGCGGATCAGCGACAGGATGTTGCGCACCCGGTGGTTGAGTTCGGCGATCAGCAGTTCCTGCTTCTCATGCGCCTTCTGCCGCTCCACATCGGCCGAGTCGGCAAGGCGCAGGATCACCTCCAGCAGCGCGGTGCGCAGCGCCTCGGCCACGCGCAGTTCGGCCGGCGTGAAGGGCAGCGCCGTGCCCTGCACCAGCTGCGACCAGGCTTCGAAGCTCTTGCGCGGCGACAGGCGGGGACCGTCCGGCCCATCCTCCAGCACCTTGTCCTGCTTGCCTGCCCAGCGCACCGAGCGAAGCTGTTCGGCACGGAACAGCACGACATAGTCGCGCGGCCGGCGGGAGAGCGGGATGGCGAGGATGCCTGCCGCCCGGTCGGCATAGGCAGCCGCTTCGGGCAACACGCGGGTCAGACTGTCGGTCGTATAGACCTGGCTGGCAGCGACGCGGTTCAGCATCGAGACGATCGCGGCGAAGGCCGGCTCATCGGGCGTCAGGCCGGAAAAGGTCATCTGCCCGTCGATATAGACGCCAACGCCATCGGCCGGGATCGTGTCGAAGATGACATCGCCCAGCCAGCGGGCATTGTGCAGCAGGTCATGGTCCTGCGCCACGGCGGCCAGCAGTCTGTCGGCGACCTGCCGCGCCCTGCCCTCATAATCCGCCGCCTCCGCGCGCTCCCGGCTTTCGAGCATCATCGAGAAAATCTGGCCGAACAGTTCGGCCGCGCTGCGCTGCGCGAAGGTGGGCAGGCGCGGGCCATAATGGTGGCAGGCGAACAGCCCCCACAGCCTGCCTTCGACGATGATCGAGATAGAAAGCGACGCGCCCACGCCCATATTGCCGAGATATTCGATATGGATCGGCGACACGGCGCGCGTCAGGCACAGCGACATGTCGAGCGCCGCGCCGGCCGGGTCGAGCTGCGGCACGATCGGCACAGGGGCCGCCCCGACATCGGCGATCACGCGAAAGATATTGCGGATATAGAGCGCGCGCGCCTGGGCCGGAATGTCGGATGCGGGATAGTGCAGGCCGAAAAAGCTCTGGATGCCGGGCTTGAGCGCTTCGGCCACCACTTCGCCGTCGCCCTGCTGGGCGAAGCGATAGACCATCACCCGGTCGAAGCCGGTCAGCGCCCGCACCTGCCGCGCGCCGTCGCGCAGGAAGGCGGTCATGCCGTCCGCCTGGGCGAGCCGCCCGACCATCGAGCGCACGGTACTGCTCGCCTCCATCTCGTCATGGCTGGCCGGCTCGGCCTCGATGACGACCAGTTGGCCGGAGAAATGCACCGCCACGTCGAACGCCGGGCCGCCGTCCATCAGGACAAGGGAAAAGACCCGCTCGACCGAATCGGGACCGCGCAGCAGGGTGATGCGATTGCGCAGCGTATGGATGGCCTCGGCGCTCAGCAGCGCGCTCACCGGCCTGCCCAGCATGTCGTCCGGGGTCAGGCCGATGAACTGGGCGCTGTTGGCGGACACCCGCGACACCAGCCAGTCGGCGGTCAGCGCGATCAGGAAGCCGAAGGGCTGGACCGTGCCCAGCACATGGATCGGCTCGCGATCGCAATTGGTGAGATCGACCGCAAAGTCGGTCGCGCCATCGCCCTCAGCCATGCGCGGACGCCTCAACCCGCGCCGCGGCGCCTGCCTGCGCGAGCGCACCCGCTTGCGCAAAAAGGGCGAAGGCGGCCCGGGCGCCCTGCACGGCGTCCCCGAGCCAGCCTTCGCCGCCTTCCGCAGCAGCGCCGTCGAGCGCGCGCTGGAAGGCGATCCAGTCACCCTTGCCATGCGTGGCGGAAAGATAGGCTCTGGGCAGGTCCGCGCCGACTTGCCGCGCCAGCATCGCGCCGCCGAGCCGCGATCCTTCCAGGGCGTAGCGCAGGCCCCACCGGTATCCGTCGCTGTCGCGCGCGTCGAGCGGCAGCGGCTGCGGCCATGCGGCGTCGAGCGCGGCGAGATCGTCCCGCAGCATCGGCAGGCGCGAGTCGCGCGGACCGGCGGCCGGCTCCAGCGCGCCGACGGCGCGGGCATGGGCGGTCAGGAACGCGCGATAGGCTGGGGCCGAATCCAGCGCGAAGCCGGCATAAATCGCGTCGACCCGCCGATGATCCTCCATCGTCGCGTTGCGCAGGGCCTGGCGGACATGGCCAGCATCGGAGGGCTTCGTCACAACATGGTCCTAGGGACATATCAACGGCGGCGCATTGATCTGTATCAGTCTTTCCGCAGCCGCCCGTTTCTATTGGCCGGGATGCGGCACGAATATGCGACAGTGCAGCGTTCGGTGGCGGATGTCCATGCCGCCAACAGGGATGCGGCCCGAATCTTTCAAATCGCTGACGGACGGGTTCAGCCTTTCGACATGGCGCATTGCCTAAACCGCTTTCATGGCGGGCAATGGGCCTGCGGTGAGGACATGCAGACGATGGTTAGGAAGATGATGCTGGCCGGCCTGATGGCGGCAACGGTGATAAGCGGGATCGCGCCTGCCTATGCGCAGGACAATCCGGGTCGTGGCGGCGGGCGCGGCGAGCGCGGCGGCCGGATGGAAGGCGCGCGGGGCGATGGCGGCTTTCGAGGCGGCGCGATGGCGCAGCCGGGCGGCGACATGCAGCAGCGCTGGCAGCAGCGCGCCATCGAGCGGCAGCAGGCGCAGGTCGCCCAGCCCCGCCCTGACCAGCCCCGCCCCGACATGCAGGCGCAGCGCTGGCAGCAGCGGCCCGACCGCCCCGATCGCGTCGTCGGTCAGTCGCGCCCGGAGGGCAACTGGCAGCGTGACGGCGGTCGCCCTGTCGATGCGCGTCCGGCCGATGACGGCGTGCGCCAGCGCATCGAGCAACAGCGGCAGCAGCAGAACTGGCGCGCGTCGCAGCGCGACGGTCGTCAGGACTGGCGCGACGATCGCCGGGACGACCGGCAGGACTGGCGCGACGATCGCCGGGACGACCGGCAGGACTGGCGCAACGATCGTCGGGACGATCGCCGCGTGATGGATGGTCGCCGGGGCGATGGCTGGAACGGCGGCGCGTGGAACAATGGCGGACGCCGCTATGACGATCGCACCCGCTGGAGCGACCAGCGCCGGTGGGACAGCGGCTGGCGGCAGGACCGGCGCTATGACTGGAACGGCTATCGCAGCCGCTATGGCGACCGTTATCGGCTTGGCACCTATTATGCGCCGCGCGGCTGGGGCTATGGCTATCAGCGCTTCTCGGTCGGGATTTTCCTCAACAGCCTGCTGTACAGCAACAGCTACTGGCTGGACGATCCCTACAGCTACCGCCTGCCGCCCGCCTACGGCACGCTGCGCTGGGTGCGCTACTATGACGACGCGCTGCTGGTGGACATTCGCGACGGCTATGTCGTCGACGTGATCCACGACTTCTTCTGGTGACCTGACATCCCCCTTCCTGGACTGGCCTTCAGGAACCCCTGGCCCCGGAGCAGCGATGCTCCGGGGTCTTTTCATGGGGCGAGGCGCTGTGGCAAGGGAGGGGGATGACCGAGACGATCGATGATGGCGGCACCGCTTCGGCGGCCCGCGCGGCTTTTGGGACAAGCGTGCGCGCGAAGCTGGACCGCAACCCGATGGTCAGCCGCATCGACGCGCCGAACCTGGAAATCTACGGCCGGCAGAATTTCCTCTCGGCGGAGGAATGCGCGGAACTGCGCACCCTGATCGACGCCAGCGCGAAACCCTCCTCGCTCTTCTCCGGCAGCGCCAACGCCGATTATCGCACCAGCCACAGCGGCAACCTGTCGCCCTGGAACCCGCTGGTCGAAGCGGTGACGGCGCGCATCTGCGCGCTGACCGGCCTGCCCGCCAGCCATGGCGAGACGTTGCAGGGCCAGCGCTACACGCAGGGGCAGGAATATAAGGTCCATTGCGACTATTTCCCCGCGACCGCGGATTACTGGCAGGCGATGCGCGCGTCGGGCGGACAGCGCACCTGGACGGCGATGATCTATCTCTCCCCGGTGGAGGCGGGCGGGGAGACGCATTTCCCGCAATGCGAATTCATGGTGCCCCCGGTCGAGGGCATGATCCTGATCTGGAACAACATGGCCCCGGACGGCGCGCCCAACCGCTTCAGCCTTCATGCCGCCCGGCCGGTCGAGCGCGGCGTCAAATATGTCGTCACCAAATGGTTTCGCGAACGCCCCTGGGGCTGACCCGCCTGATACAATCTGCGACATAAATGACTGGAATCTGACGACGCCATTCCCGGAACATTCAGCCGGGCCGAGGCATATCTGCTCCCGTGGCGAAGGACTTCCCCCCTCCCTTCGCCGGACATATTGGGAGACGAGACATGCGTAAGTTCATCATTGCCGGCCTGCTGGCCGCCACCGTCGTGCCGAGCGTCGCTTCGGCGCAATCCTATGGCGAGGCGCGCCGCAGCGAACAGCGGCTGCGCGAGGAGCAGCGCGACCTGCGCCAGGCGCAGCGTTACGGCGACCGCCGCGACATTCGCGAGGAACGGCGCGATGTGCGGGACGCCCGCCGCGAGGCGCGCGAGGACTGGCGCGATTATCGGGACAGCCACCGCGACGTCTATCGCGCCGGCCGCTGGAACGCCCCGTTCCGTTATAATCAGTGGAATGTCGGCGCGCAGTTGCGGCCCAATTATTACGCGCCGCGCTACTATATCGCCGACCCGGCGCGCTATCGCCTGCGCCCGGCCGGCCGCGACCTGCGCTGGGTCCGCCACTATAACGACGTGCTGCTGGTCAACGTGCGCACCGGCCGCGTGATCGAGGTCAATCGCGGCTTCTTCTGGTAAGTCGGCAATAGAAAAGCGGCCCGGAACGACCGGGCCGCTTTTTCCTTCTCCCCGCTTGGCCGCGCCGCCCGTTTCCGGGCGCACGCGGCCGATGGCATACGCAAGGCATGCCACCAGTCCGAAAGGGGGGTGGACCGTTTCGCAAAACGATCGACCTCGCCTAAGGTTCCCGCACGCGCCGCTCAGGCGGCCAGCGCTTGCGCGATCAGCTTGCGGCTGTTTTCCACGCCATAGAGCGCGATGAAGCTGCCCATGCGCGGTCCCTGGTCGGCGCCCAGCAGCGTCTGGTAGAGCGCCTTGAACCAGTCGCGCAGCTCCGCGAACCCGAACGCCTCGTCCTTGCCGATGGCATAGACGATATTCTGGATGTCCTCGGCCGACGCGCCCTCGGGCAAAGCCGCGAGTTCGGCGTCCAGCCGCCGGAGCGCCGCCGCCTCGTCCGGCTCCGGCGCGCGGCGCTGGAGCGTGGGCGCGACGAAATCGCGGTGATAGGCCAGCGCATGGCCGATCAGCGCGTCGAGTTCGGGATAGCGGTCCGCGCTCGCGCCGGGGACATAGTTCTGGAGATAGCCCCAGACCTGCTCGCGGGTCGCGTCGCCCATCACGCCGACGAGGTTCAGCAGCAGCCCGAACGTCACGGGCAACTCGCCATCGGGCAGCTTGCCGTCATGGATATGATGCACCGGATTGCCGAGCTGCTGCTCGACCGGCTGCCTGGGGTAATTCACCCGGAACTGCCAATATTCGTCCACCGCGCGCGGGATGACGCCCATGTGCAGCTGCTTGGCCTTCTTCGGCTCGCGATAGGCGTAGAAGGCGAGGCTTTCCTGCGGGCCGTAGGTCAGCCACTGGTCGAGGCTGAGGCCGTTGCCCTTGGACTTGGAGATTTTCTCGCCCTTTTCGTCGAGGAACATCTCGTAATTGAAGCCCTCGGGCGGGCGGCCGCCCAGCGCGCGGCAAATCTTCGATGATTGCGTGACCGAATCGATCAGATCCTTGCCCGCCATCTCGTAATCGACGCCCAGCGCATACCAGCGCATCGCCCAGTCGACCTTCCATTGCAGCTTGGCCGCGCCGCCAAGGATCGACTGCTCGATCGTCTCACCTTCATCCTCGAAGCGCACCAAACCGGCCTCGGCATCGATCACCTCGACCGGCACCTGGAGCACGATGCCGCTCTTGGGGCTGATCGGCAGGACGGGCGAATAGGTCGCCTGCCGTTCCTTGCGCAGGGTCGGCAGCATGATGTCCATGATCGCCTGATATCGCCGCAGCACCTGCCGCAGCGCCTCGTCGAACGCGCCGGCGCGATATTGCTCGGTCGCCGACACGAATTCATAGTCGAAGCCGAAGCGGTCGAGGAAGGCGCGCAGCATCGCGTTGTTGTGATGGGCGAAGCTCTCATATTTCTCGAACGGGTCGGGCACCTGCGTCAGCGGCTTGCCCAGATGCTCGGCCAGCATCGCCTGATTGGGCACATTGTCCGGCACCTTGCGCAGCCCGTCCATGTCGTCGCTGAACGCCACCAGCCGGGTCGGAATGTCCGACAGCGCATGGAAAGCGTTGCGGACCATCGTCGTGCGCAGCACTTCGTTGAAGGTGCCGATATGCGGCAGGCCCGAGGGACCATAGCCGGTTTCGAACAGCACATGCCCCTTGTCCGGCGCGCCGTTCTGGTAGCGCTTCAGCAGCTTGCGGGCTTCCTCATAGGGCCAGGCCTTGGACGCCTGCGCGGCGGTGCGGATGATGTCGGACATGGTCATAGCCAAGCCCCCTAGCCCCGGACGCGGCGAAAGAAAACGGTCTTGCGCGCCCGAAAAACGGGTTAAGAATGGTTCGCAGTTTAACCCTTCATTTACCCTGTCTTGGGATAAACGTCCCCGATCGGAGATGACATGCAGATCAAGCGCGCCCGCGAACGCATCGTCGTGGACATTCCCATCGTGGTGACGACGGTGCTCGACAGCCTGGAAGGCACGATCGTCGACCTGAGCGAAGGCGGCGCGCAGGTCGTCGGCTGCGCGCTTCCCGCGCGCTCGCAATGCCAGATCGACCTCGAAGGCTATACCGTGTTCGGTACGGTGCAATGGTCCGAAGAGGACCGGATGGGCATCCGCTTCCCCTATCTGCTGAGCGAAGGGCCGCTCTACGAACGGCTGGAGATGGCCCGCGCCGCCCGCCGCACCCCCGCCGCGTTCCAGCCGCGCCCGGCGACCGGCCCCATCCCCGGCGGCTTTGGCCGCCGCATCGGCTGAAACGCCGCTTTTCCCGGTTTCCCTTTTGTTCCACTTGCCCTAGACACGGGCGGGTGATCGACCCCGCCGACCTGCCCGCGCTCCACGCCAGCCATGGCGGCATCTGGCTGCGCGAAGGGGGCCGCACGCAGGGCCTTGCCAAGGGGCAGGCGATCGCCCGCGCCGCCGAAACGCCGGTGCTGCTGCTCAATGCCCCGCTCGCGGGGCAGCGCCTCGGCTATCCTGAACTCAATGGCCTCGACCTGCTCGAACTCTGGGCCTTCCTCCATCCCGCCCGCTTCCTCGTCCCCACGCCCAAGGGGCTGGCGGAGGCGATCGGCCTGCCCGCGCCACAGGACGAAGGCGAGATCCCCGCCCTGCTGCAACAGGCCGCCGCCGCACTGCTCGCCCGGCTGGACGCGCCCGACTGGGCCGAGCGGGACGGCGGCTGGACCGCCGCGCAATCGCTTCACCGGATGCGCTGGTCCTGGTCGCCGCTCGTTGCGCCCCGCATCGCCCGCCCGCGCGAGGCGGAACGCTGGCTCTTTTCCAAGCTGCCGGAATGGGAGGAGGCGCAGCCCCGCCCCGCCCCGCGCACGCTCGCTTTGTCGGAGGACAAGGTGCTCGCCCGGCTTGACGCGCTGACGGGCGCGGGAGCGGAGCCGCGCCCCGGCCAGCGTGCCTATGCCGCCGCCGCGTCCGCCGCCTTCCGCCCCCGCCGCCACCGCGACCAGCCCAACATGCTGCTTGCCGAAGCGGGCACCGGCATCGGCAAGACGCTGGGCTATCTCGCCCCCGCCTCGCTCTGGGCCGGGGAGGCGCAGGGGACGGTCTGGGTGTCCACCTATACCAAGGCGTTGCAGCGACAGCTCGACCGCGAATCGCTGCGCCTCTTTCCCGATCCCGCAACGGCGGCGAAGCGGGTCGTGGTGCGCAAGGGGCGGGAAAATTATCTCTGCCTGCTCAACCTTGAGGATGCATTGCAGGGCGGTTTCGCCGGGCGAGCCGCAATCCTGGCGCAGCTGGTGGCGCGCTGGGCGGCGTTCACCAAGGATGGCGACATGGTCGGCGGCGACCTCCCCGGCTGGCTGCCGACGCTGTTCCGCCGCAACGGTTCCACCGCGCTGACCGACCGGCGCGGCGAGTGCATCTATGCCGGCTGCCCCCACTACAGGAAATGCTTCATCGAGCGATCCGCGCGGGCGAGCGCGGACGCCGACATCGTGATCGCCAACCACGCCCTCGTCATGATCAACGCCGCGCGCGGGCGGGAGACGGGGCAGCGGCCGCAGCGCATCATCTTCGACGAAGGCCATCATCTGTTCGACGCGGCCGATTCGACCTTCTCGGTCGCGCTGTCCGGGCAGGAGGCGATCGAGCTGCGGCGCTGGATCATGGGGCCGGAGAACGGATCGCGCGGACGGCGGCGGGGACTGGCGGCGCGCCTGTCCGACATGGCGAGCTATGACGAGGAAGGCGGTCAGGCGATCCGCGCGGCGATCGACGCGGCGATGGCGCTGCCCGGCGACGATTGGCTGAAGCGCGTGGTCGCGGGCGAGCCGTTCGGGCCGCTGGAGGCGCTGCTCGCCGCGGTGCGCGGCACCGTCTACGCCCGCGCCGCCGACAGTGGCGAGGCGGACGCGGGCTATGGCCTCGAAACCGAACTGGCCGAACCCGACGGCGCGCTGGTCGAGGCGGCGCAGGAAGCCGCCCTTGCCCTCGACGCGCTCATCAAGCCGCTGGTCCGCCTCGCCCGCCGGCTGGAGGCGGTGATCGAGGATGCGCCGGACTGGCTGGACGGGCCGGCGCGGGCGCGGATCGAAGGGGCGGTGGCATCGCTCGGCTGGCGGCGCGACCTGATCGCGGCGTGGCTGGCGCTGCTCGCGCGGATCGGCGGGCCGGCCGATCCCGATTTCGTGGACTGGATGACGGTCGATCGGGTCGAGGGCCGCGAATATGACATCGGCCTCCATCGCCACTGGCTCGACCCCACCCGCCCGCTCGCCGAAACGGTTCTCAAGCCCGCGCAGGGCGTGATCGTCACGTCGGCGACGCTCAAGGGCGGCGGCGAATGGAGCAATGCGGAGGCGCGCAGCGGCGCGGTCCACCTGCCGCAGGGGGCGGAGCGGTTCGAGGCGGCCAGTCCCTTCGACTATGCCGGCCGCGCGCAGGTGCTGATCGTCACCGACATCAGGCGGGGCGACATCGCCGCGCTTTCGGGCGCCTATGGCCGGCTGATCGAGGCGGCGGGCGGCGGGACGCTCGGCCTGTTCACCGCGATCCGCCGGCTGCGCGCGGTCCATGCTCGTATCGCCGACCGGCTGGCGCGGGGCGGCCTGCCGCTCTACGCGCAGCATGTCGATCCGATGGACACCGGCACGCTGGTCGATATTTTCCGCGACGATCCGCGCGCGTCGCTGCTCGGGACCGACGCCTTGCGGGATGGCGTGGACGTGCCCGGCCATTCGCTGCGCCTTGTGGTGATGGAAGGCGTGCCCTGGTCCAAGCCCACGGTGCTGCACGCGGCCCGTCGGCTCGCGGGGGGCGGCAGCGCCTATGACGACCGGCTGATCCGCGCCCGGCTGGCGCAGGCGTTCGGCCGCCTCATCCGCAGGGCGGAGGACAGGGGCCATTTCGTCATCCTGTCCGCCGCGATGCCCAGCCGGCTGCTGTCCGCCTTCCCGCCCGGCACGCCGGTGCGCCGCGTGACGCTCGACGAAGCGATTATCTCGGTCAGCGGACAGAGGGGCGATCAATGGCTTGGCCCGCCGCCCGCTTTGGGGCATCAGGGACTCGATCCCGACTTGTCCCGGCAGGAGAGAGAATGAAGCGGCTGACCCTGTTGCGCCACGCCAAATCGGACTGGGACGATCCGGTGGCCCGGGATTTCGACCGGCCGCTCAATCGCCGCGGGGAAAAGGCGGCGCGGCTGATGGGCGATTATGCCGCGCGGCAGGGCATGGCCTTCGACCTGCTCGTCGCCTCGCCCGCGGTGCGGGTGGTGCAGACGCTGGAGACCTTCTTCGCCGGCTATGGCCGCACGCTCGACGCGCGCTGGGACCGGCGCATCTATCTTGCCGCCTCGCCCACGCTGATGGACGTGGTGCGCGACCTGCCGGACAGCGCAAACAATGTGCTAATGGCAGGCCATAATCCGGGGCTGGAGGAACTGATCCTCGATCTCGTGCCCGATGATGGGGCCAGCCCGCTGCGCGAGGATGTGGAGGTCAAGTTCCCCACCGCCAGCCTCGCCGTGCTCGACCTCGCCGTCGACCGGTGGGAGGACGCGCGGGACAATGTCGCGACGCTCGCCCGCTTCACCCGCCCGCGCGACCTCGACCCCGCGCTGGGGCCGGAAAGCCGCTAACCCGCAAAGCCGTCCGTCGCACGGATGAGCGCATCAAGGATGCCCGGCTCGTTATAGGCGTGCCCCGCGCCCTCGATCATCTCGAAGCGCGCTTGGGGCCAGGCGCGGTGCAGCGCCCAGGCGGTTTCGGCGGGACAGGCCATGTCGTATCGGCCCTGCACGATCACGCCGGGGATAGACGCTAACCGGCTTGCGTCGCGAAATAACTGCCCCTCCTCCAGCCAGCCGCCATGGACGAAATAATGATTTTCGATCCGCGCGAAGGCGAGGGCGAAATCGTCGGCGTCATGGCTTGCCGACAGCGCCGGATCGGGCAGCAGCCGGATCGTCTCGCCTTCCCACCGGCTCCACGCGCGCGCCGCCGCCAGCTGCGCCGCCCGGTCGTCGCCGGTCAGGATGCGGCGGTAGGCGGCGACCAGATCGTGGCGCTCTTCCGGCGGGATCGGCGCAACGAACCGCTCCCATTTGTCGGGATAGATGCGGCTCGCGCCCTCCTGATAATACCAGTCGATCTCCGCCTTGCGCACGGTGAAGATGCCGCGCAGCACCAGTTCGCTCACCCGGTCCACATGCGCCTGCGCATAGGCGAGCGCCAGTGTCGATCCCCAGCTGCCGCCGAACACCAGCCATTTGTCGATCCCTGCCATCTCGCGCAGCCGCTCGATGTCCGCGACCAGATGCCAGGTCGTGTTCGCCTCCAGCCCCGCGTGCGGCGTCGAGCGTCCACAGCCGCGCTGGTCGAACAGCAGCACGTCGTAGCGCGCCGGGTCGAACAGCCGGCGGTGGTCGGGCGAAATCCCGCCGCCCGGCCCGCCATGCAGGAAGACAGCCGGCTTCGCCCCCGGCGTGCCCACCCGCTCCCAGTAGATATGGTGGCTCTCGCCGACGTCGAGATGGCCCGCGGCATAAGGGTCGATCGGGGGATAGAGGCTGCGCATGGCCGCACGTCTTAAACGCCGGCGGGCGGAAGAAAAAGCGTCGTGACATGATCCATGCAATCGGCGGTTCAGCCATGTCTGTTACAAGTTGCGACAAATTTGTCGGTCTATTGCCACGGTCCTGCGACAAGCGGCCGCTAGAGCAAAGGAAAGTCCGATCGTTCCCTGGGGGTTATTCGTGCGTCAATCCGCATCCTGTCTGCTGCTGCCCTTCCTGCTGACGACCGCGCCCGGTGCCCTGATGGCGCAGGAGCGCGCGCAGGACAGGGGCCAGGGCAGCGCCGAGGCTCCGGCGGCGGATGAGGAGGAAATCGTCGTCACCGGCCAGCCGCCGCGCGGATCGGTGATCGGCAATATCCAGCCTGAACAGCAATTGTCCGCAGCCGACGTCCGCGCGCTGGGCGTCACCTCGATCGCCGAACTCATCACCGAACTCGCGCCCCAGACCAACGGATCGCCGGTCATCCTGCTGAACGGCAAGCGCATTTCCAGCTTCTCCGAAATTCAGGACATCCCGTCCGAAGCGATCCAGCGCGCCGAAATCCTGCCCGAACAGGTCGCCCTGTCCTACGGCTATGCGCCGACGCAGAAGGTGGTGAACATCGTCCTGCGCCAGCGTTTCCGCGCCGAAACCGCGCAACTGCGCGGCGGCACGACGACGCAGGGCGGCCGGGAAAGCGGCGAGGCGGAAGGGGGGATGCTGCGCATCCGCGGCGACAACCGCTTCAGCCTGAACCTCGAATATGATCGCGCGGCGCAGCTGCTGGAAAGCGAGCGCGGCATCGTGTCGGCAGCGCCCGGCCGCCCCTATTCGCTGATCGGCAATGTGACATCAACGACGCAGGGCGCGCCGATCGACCCGGCGCTCTCGACGCTCGCGGGGCGCACGGTGACGGTCGCGACCGTGCCGACGGGCGCGGCGAGCGCGCCGCCGACGCTCGCCAGCTTCCTCGCCGGCGCGAACGCGACCGACGTAAGCGATCTCACCCGCTACCGCACGCTCAGCCCGGCAACGGAGAGCTTCGTCGCCAACGCCACGCTGGCACGCGCGCTGGGCGGCGTGTCGGCGACGCTCAACGGCCGGCTGCAACTGTCCGACAGCGATTCGCTTCAGGGCCTGTCGCAGGCCGCGCTGACCCTGCCCGCCGGCAATCCCTTCTCCCCCTTCGCCAACCCTGTCACCCTCTACCGCTATCTGGCGCAGGGCGGCGCGTTGCAGCAGCAGGTGCGCGGCACCACCGGCCACATCGGCCTGACGCTGAACGGCCTGCTGGGCGGCGGCTGGCAATGGTCCTTCACCGGCAATGGCGACCTGTCGATCACCCGCACCCGCACCGACCGGGGGATCGCCACCGGCGCGATCCAGAGCGCGATCAACGCGGGCGACGCCAGCGTCAATCCCTATGGCGATTTCGCCGACAGCCTGCTGACCGGCCGCAGCATCGACCGGGCGCGGGCGAAGAGCCAGGCGATCCAGGGCGATTTCCTCGTCAGCGGATCGCCCTTCACCCTGCCCGCGGGCAAGGCGACGACCTCGATCCGGGTCGGCGCGTCGGCCAACGGCTTTTCCAGCCGGTCGCTGCGATCGGGCGTCGAGACCAGCAACGATTACAGCCGGGAGATCGGCAGCGGGCAGATCAGCCTCGACCTGCCGATCACCAGCCGCGCGCGCGGCGTGCTGGGCGCAGTGGGCGACATATCCGCCAATGTGAACGCAGCGGCGCAGCGTTACTCCGATTTCGGCACGCTCTCGACCCTGGGCTATGGCCTGCGCTGGAAGCCGGTGCCGGCGGTGCAGATCCTGGCGTCCGCCAATCAGGATCGGGCCGCGCCCACCGGATCGCAGATCACCGACCCGCTGATTTCCACGCCAAACGTGTCCGTATTCGACTATGCGACCGGGCAGAGCCTGTTCGTGACCCAGCTATCGGGCGGCAATGCCGGCCTGCGCGAAAGCGTGCGCGACCAGTTCCGCCTGAGCGCCAACATCAAGCCGTTCGAAAAGCCGAACCTCACCCTGACGGCGACCTATCTCAACAGCCGCACCCGCAACCCCATCGCCGCCTTCCCCTCGCCCACGCCGGCGATCGAGGCCGCCTTCCCGCAACGCTTCCTGCGCGACGCGCAGGGCAACCTGCTCCAGATCGACGCGCGGCCGATCAACTTCCTGTCGGCGCAGAGCGAACAGCTGCGCTGGGGCTTCGACATCTCCATCCCCTTGAAATCGCATATCCAGAAGGTGATCGAGGCGTGGCGCGCCGCCGGCGCCAAGCCCGAGGAGCGACCTAAGGAACTGGACGACATCCGCGCCGCCTTCCTGCGCGGCCGCCCCGCCGGGCAGGAGGGCGGCCCGCCACCGGGTGAAGGCGGCGGCGATCGGGGTCCGGGCGGCGAAGGTCGGGGCGGCGGCGAGAGCGGCGGCCGTGGTCCCGGAGGCCCCGGCGGCGGCGGCGGGTTCCGCGGGCCTCCCGGCGGCGGCTTCGGCGGTGGCGGTCCGGGCGGCGGCAGCGGACGCCTCAGCTTCAGCCTCTATCACACATGGCATTTTGCCGAGAATATCCTGATCGCGCCGGGCGTCGCTCCGCTCGACCTGCTGAACGGCGACGCCACCGGGTCGTCGGGCGGCCAGCCCCGGCACGAGCTTCAGGCGCGGCTCGGCTATGCCAATAATGGCATCGGCGCGCGGCTCGGAGTCGACTGGGAAAGCGGCACCCATGTCGATGGCGCGCTCACCGGCACGGGGGCGGGCGCGTCCCGCCTCGACTTCGGCAGCCTGGCGACGGTGGACCTGCGCCTCTTCGCCAATCTGGGGCAAATGCCCAGCCTGGTGAAGAAGATGCCCTTCCTGCGCGGATCGCGGGTGCAGATCAGCGTCGACAATCTGTTCAACCAGCGGCGCGAGGTGACCGACGCCACCGGCATGACGCCGCTGCGCTATCAGCCCGGCTATCTCGACCCGCAGGGACGGACCATCTCCATCAGTTTCCGCAAGCTCTTCACCCCCAATTTCGCGGCGCGCGGACCGCGTAGTTAAATTCGCGTTAGCCACGGCTAAAGCCGCCCGTTCCCTTGCCGTTATGATCGCCATGCAACGACACCGGGGAAAGGACGCACGATGAAGCCAGTGAGGATTGTGGTGGTCGACGATTCGCTGACCATCCGCGCGATGATCGAGACGCTGCTGGAACGAGACCGCCGGGTCGAGGTGGTCGGCATCGCCCGCAACGGTGAGGAGGCGCTCGAGATGATCCGGCTCGAAAAGCCCGACGTGGTGACGCTCGACATCGCCATGCCCGGCAAGGACGGCATGGCGATCCTCGACGACATCATGGCGATGGACCCGTGCCCCGTCATCATGCTGTCGTCGCTGGTGCGCGACGGCGCGCCGATCGCGGCGGAGGCGATGGACAGGGGCGCGGCCGCCTGTTTCAACAAGGCGATGATCGTGCGCGAAGCCAGGCGCTTCACCGCGCTGATCCGCGAAGTCGGATGCGGCATGGTCCCCGCGATGGATGCGGCCGCGCCGGTGGCGATCGCCGCCTGATCGATCGGGCCGGGCGATCCGCCGCGTGGCGGACTCGGGCCGTCCCGTGCCGCTTGCCCGCCGCCGTCACACGGCCTAGCGCCGCGCGCATGAAGCCCGTCATCCTCGCCATCGCCGCCGTCGTCGCCCTGCTCCCCGCCACCGCCAGCGCGGAAGGGATCGGGATAGAAGCCGATTATGCCCGCGCGGACGGTCATTGGGGAACGGAACTGGGGGCCGGCTACCGCCTCGGCCTCGCGGGCTTCAGCCTGACGCCGGGCGCTGGTGTCTATCTTCGCGATGGCGACGCGCGCCTCTATGGCCGGGTCGAGGCTGCGTACACGATCCCGCTGTCGGCCACGATCGGCGCAGGGCTGCGCGTCAGCGCGGACGAGGCGCGTCCCTATGCGACGATCGCCATGCCGCTGCTGCCCAGGCTGAGGGCGAAGGCCAATGCCGGGCCGAAATATTACGCGGTCGGCCTGACGCTGGGCTACTGACCCGTCCCCCACAGCGCGCCGGGGTGCAGCAATCCTTCGCGCATCGCCAGCGCGCCGTCGCGATCCTCCGCCAGCAGCAGCGCCCCGTCGAGGTCGATCCAGTCCGCGCCCTGCGCCACCAGCGCGGCGGGCGCGATGCCGAGCGAGGTGCCGAGCATACAGCCGACCATGACGCGAAAACCCCTCTCCCGCGCCGCCGTGCGCAGCGCCAGCGCCTCGGTCAGCCCACCCGCCTTGTCGAGCTTGATATTAACCGCATCGAACCCGCCCAGCCGGTCGAGATCGGCGCGGGTGTGACAGCTTTCGTCCGCGCATAGCGGCAACGGAGCGCGCACGCCCGCCAGCCTGTCTTCCGCGCCATGGCGCACCGGCTGCTCGACCATCTCCACCCCCAGCGCCGCCAGTGCGGCCGCCTCCGCCACGATGTCGCGGTCGTGCCAGCTTTCATTGGCATCGACGATCAGCCGCACGTCCGGCGCGCCGGCGCGCACCGCCGCTATCCTGTCCCGGTCGCCTTCGCCGGTCAGCTTGCATTTGAGCAGGGCAAAGCCCCGCGCCGCCGCTGCGCGCGCGTCCGCTTCCATCACGGCCGGTTCGCCAAGGCTGATGGTGAAGGCCGTCGGCATCGGCGCGGGCGGCTCCAGCCCCGCCAGCTGCCACACCGGCGCGCCCGCCTGTTTCGCCTCCAGATCCCAGAGCGCGCAGTCGAGCGCATTGCGCGCCGCTCCGCGCGGCATGTGGGTCAAAAGCGCCTGCCGATCGAGCGGCCCGGCATAGGCATCGAGCGCCGTGACGCAGCCCTCCGCGCTCTCCCCCTCATAATAGATCGCCGTCCCTTCGCCCCGCCCCACATGCACGCCATCGCCCACGGTGCAGACGACGACATCGACATGCGTTTTCGCGCCCCGGCTGATGATGAAGGCGCCCGCGACCGGCCAGCGTTCGACGGTCGCGGAAATTATACGGATCATCGGCGTTCCCAGCGTCAGCAATTGACCATATGAGGGCGTGTTCTATGCGGGAACGGGGTCGGCGCGCATAGCCCCGCCGCACATGAAGGAGCGTCTTTTCCAGTGACATCGCGTGAGCTTACCGGCTTCCTTCCGATCGGCGAGGGCGACGCCGCCGCCGACCGCCTCCCCCGTCGCCTGTCGGACATGGCATGGCGGCTGGGCTTCGGCGCGATCAGCTGGCCCTGGCTGCTCGCCAGCCTGTCGGGCGGACGGCCGGCCGACAAGCGCGCGCTGCTCGACGAGCTCGACCTGCCGCACGATGCCCTGCCGCATCTGGGCAGCTGGAAGGCCGATGTCGGCTTCCTGCGGCACATCGTCCGTGAAATCGCCCGGCTGCGCCCGGCCCATGTCGTCGAACTGGGGGCGGGCGCCTCCTCCCTGGTCGCGGCGCGGGCGCTGCAAATCCATGGCGGCGGGCGGCTGCACAGTTTCGACCAGCATGGCGGCTTCGTCGATGCGACGCGGCAGTGGCTGGCCGATCACCGGCTGGACATCGACATCCGCCATGCTCCGCTCACGCAGGAGAGCGCCGACTGGCCCGGCCGCTGGTATGCGATCGACCGCCTGCCCGACAGGATCGACCTCCTCATCATCGACGGCCCGCCCTGGAGCGTGCATCCACTGGTGCGCGGCGCGGCGGACAGCCTGTTCGCGCGGCTGGCGCCCGGTGGCGTCGTGCTGCTGGACGATGCGGCCCGTCCCGGCGAGCGGCTGGTCGCGCGCCGCTGGCGGCAGCGCTGGCCTCATATCGACTTCCGCCTGGTGAAGGACGGGACCAAGGGCACGCTGGTGGGCCGCCGCCGCGATACGACACTGCCCGTCGCCAACGACAATGATCGGGGCCGAACCGTCCGCCATATGGGCCGCGCCGCCGCCATCGCCGCCCTTCTCGCCACCGGCTGGATCGCGCGCGGCGAACTGGGCGAGTTTCCGCAAAGCGCGCAGGCGAGCAGCTTCCTGGACGAAGCCGCCGCCTCCCGCCGCGCCGGGCTGCTGCGCCAGACGATGGCCTCGCAGGTGGAAAGCGCCCGGCTCGACAGTCATGAGATCGAACGCACGACCGGCATCGTCCTGCCCGCCTTGCCCGCCGGCTGGCGCGTGACGGACGTTCAGCTTTTTCCGACCGCCGACAGCCCGGCCATCGCCATGTCGCTGCTGACGCCGCAGGGCGAGGCGCTCTCCCTCTTCGCCGACCGCGCGGAAACCCCGGCGGAAGCGACGCCGCTGATGGCCCGGCGCGCGGGGGAGACCATCGCCTATTGGGAGGATGGCGCGATGGCCTATGCGCTGACCGGGGCGGGAGAGGCGCGGCGGATCATGCGCCTCGCCAGCGCCATCGCGCCTGCCGCCTGACGGCCCTGACCGCGCCGGCCATTGAGGCGGATGCAGCGGCCTGCTAAGCGCCGGCCATGGCGGATAATCCAACCCCTGTCCCGGCCCGCCCGGCCCTTCGCAGCCTCGCAATGCTCTGGCGCTTCGCCCGCGCCTATCCCGGCCGCATCGCCGCCGCGCTGGTGGCGCTCATCGTCTCGTCCGCCGCGACGCTCGGCATCCCCAGCGGCTTTCGCCTCGTCATCGACCGCGGCTTCATGGGCGGCGGCGACATCGGCCGCTGGTTCGAATATCTGCTGCTGATCGTCATCGTGCTGGCGGTGGCGAGCGCGCTGCGCTTCTACTTCGTCTCCTGGCTGGGCGAGCGCGTCGTCGCCGACATCCGCAGCGCGACGCAGGCCAATCTGCTGACCCAGGCGCCCCGCTTTTTCGAGGAGAACCGCCCCTCCGAAATCGCGTCGCGCATGACCGCCGACACCGCGATCGTGGAGCAGGTGGTCGGCTCCACCGTGTCGATCGCGCTGCGCAACCTCGTCACCGGCATCGGCGGCCTTGCCTATCTGTTCGTGCTCGCGCCCAAGCTCGCGGCGATGCTGCTGCTCGGCATCCCGCTGATCCTCGGCGTGCTCATCACCGTCGGCCGCCGCGTGCGCAGCCTCTCGCGCGCCAGCCAGGACCGGCTGGCCGAGGTCGGCAGCGTCACCAGCGAGACGCTGGGCGCGATGAAGATCGTCCAGGCCTTCGGGCAGGAAGGGCGCGAGGCCGCCCGGTTCGACGCCACGGTCAATGCCGGCTTCGCCACCGCCCGCCGCCGCATCCGGCTGCGCGCGCTGATGACCGCTTTGGTGATCGCCCTCATCTTCGGCTCCATCACCGCCGTGATGTGGCAGGGCGCGCTGGACGTGGCCGCAGGGCGCCTCTCGGGCGGCAGCATCGCCGCCTTCGTGCTGACCGGCGGCCTCGTCGCCGGTGCGTTCGGGTCGCTGTCGGAAAGCTGGGGCGACCTGCTGCGGGGCGCCGGCGCGGCGAGCCGGCTGGAGGAACTGATGACCGCCGAGCCGCAGATCGCGCCCCCGCCCGCGCCCCAGCCGATCCCGAAGACGGCGCAGGGGGCGCGGCTGCGCTTCGACGACGTGCATTTCCATTACCCCACCCGGCCCGATCAGGCGGCGCTGCATGGCGTCTCGCTCGATGTCGCGCCGGGCGAGACGGTGGCGGTGGTCGGCCCGTCGGGCGCGGGCAAATCGACGCTGATCCAGCTGGCGCTGCGCTTCTACGATCCCGATGCGGGCACCATTACCCTCAACGGCGTGCCGCTGCCGCAGGCCGATCCGGCCGCGCTGCGCGCGATGATGGCCATGGTGCCGCAGGACAGCGTGATCTTCGCCGCGTCGGCCCGCGACAACCTGCGCTACGGCCGGTGGGACGCGAGCGACGAGGCGGTGTGGGACGCCGCACGCGCCGCCAATGCCGAAGCCTTCCTGCGCGCCCTGCCGCAGGGTCTCGATACCTATCTGGGCGAAGGGGGCGCACGCCTTTCGGGCGGGCAGCGCCAGCGGCTGTCGATCGCCCGCGCGCTGCTGCGCGACGCGCCGATCCTGCTGCTGGATGAGGCGACCTCGGCGCTGGACGCCGAGTCCGAACGCGCGGTCCAGGATGCGCTGGCCCGGCTGATGCGGGGCCGCACGACGATCGTCATCGCCCACCGCCTCGCCACCGTGCGCGCCGCCGACCGGATCGTGGTGATGGATGAGGGCCGGATCGTGGAGGAAGGCGATCATGCCGCGCTGGTGGCGCGCGGCGGCCTCTACGCCCGGCTCGCCAGCCTCCAGTTCCAGGATGCGCCGGTTGCCTGAGCTTCAGGCCGGGCCGCGCTTCAGCCTCAGCCGTTCAGCCCGACGCGGACGATATGGTCGAGAATGGCGGGGTGCAGCGGCCGCTCGAACGCGCAACCGGATTCATGCGCGCGCGTCCAGCTGACCCTGGCCCGGCGGCCCTCGAAGCCGGGCAGCATGATCCATATGTCGGCCCCGACGGTCAGCTTCATGAAGCTTTGCAGGCGGAAGCCGGTCACCGACACGTCGGTGATGCGGCTGGTGAACCAGCCTTCGCCGGGCCGGCGCACCTTGACCGCGATCTGCACATGCCGCCGCTCGGCCGCGCGCGCTGTCCGGTCATAGTCTAGCTGGTTCGCACCCATGGTTCGCTTGCTCGTCGATCGAGCGTCCATGGTGGCGTGTCGCGGTTAGCAATCGGTTAAAGGCACGACGAGCCGGGTCGAAAATCCTCGGCGATGAGGCGGGTAGGCATGGCGGTGGGGGCAGCTTCGGCGTCGCGCGGCGGGCTGCGGGATGACGCCTGTCTGCCGCTTGTGGACCCGCTCACTGCGGTTCGGCCAGCCATCCCCCGCGCGCGGGCAGGGCCGATACGCGCATGGGTCGCCCCCCAACAAAAAAGGGCCGCCCGAAGGCGACCCTCTTGCAATCGGCATTTCCATCGCCCGATCCGGCCGCCCCCCGACGATCGGGAAGTCTCAGGCCGGCAGGCACGACCGGATGTCAGCGATCAGAAATTGCCATATTGTTCGTTGCCGACGAAGCCCAGCTTGGTCACGCCTGCGCGCTTGATCTCCGCCAGCACCTCGTCAACCACGACGTAGCGGGTCGCGGCGTTAGGCTGGAACTGGAGTTCCGGCTCGACGGGCAGGCGCAGCGACTGCTGCAGATACTGACGCAGGGTCAGCAGGTCGATCGGCGATCCATTCCAGGTGATGACGCCACCGGCGTCGATCGCAACCTTGTTCTTGACCGGGTCGACCACGCTGTCGGTGGGCGGCGCGTTCTGCGGCAGGTCGATCTTCACCGCGTGGGTCTGGATCGGGATGGTGATGATGAACATGATGAGGAGAACGAGCATGACGTCGATGAGCGGCGTCGTGTTCATTTCCACCATCGGCTCGCCGTCATCGCGGCCGGCACTCATAGCCATTGCAACTGCTCCTTATGCGGGCCGGGTCAGAGGCGGACGGTGCCCGAACCGGGTTCCGGCTCGGAGATGAAGCCCACCTTGGGGAAACCGGCGCGCTGCATCGTGTAGATGGTGCCGCCGATGCACCGGTAGGGGGTGTTGATGTCGCCGCGGATATGCACTTCGGGCAGATCCTCGGGCGTCAGATTTTCAACGCCGCCGGCCTTCTTGATGTCCGCTTCGAGCTTCGCGACCGCACGGTCGAGCAGCTCGCTGGAATTGACGGGGGTCATGCCCCAGAACACCGCGCAGGCGCCGTCCGAACCCTGGGTGACAGAGAGGGACACATTTTCCGGCTTCGTCGTGGTCGGCTCGAACGCCACCTTGGGAAGCTGGAGATCGACCGTCTGGACGACGACCGGGACCGCGATGAGAAAGATGATGAGCAACACCAGCATGACGTCGACGAGCGGCGTCGTGTTGATGTCGGACATCGGCTTGTCGTCGCCGCCGTCGGAGCCAACACTCATTGCCATTGATACTATCCTAACCTTGGTGTCGATGGCGCCCCGTCATTGGGAAGCGCGGGGGCCATGGTCGGCGGGGAACCGGGCGGTCGCAGCCGCCGCCCGGTTCCTTACGCCGGCGTCTTCAAACCGATCAGGCCTTGGTCGGCGCGGCAGCCGGCTTGGCGGCGGCAACGGCCGGGGCCGGACCGACGGCCGGCTTCACGGCGCCGTCCGAAACCAGATAGGCGAGCAGATCGACGGTGAAGCCGTTCAGCTGCTCCGAGATCGCCTTGTTGCGGCGCTGCAGGAAGTTGTAGGCGAGCACCGCGGGAACCGCCACGGCCAGACCCAGCGCGGTCATGATGAGCGCTTCACCGACCGGGCCGGCGACCGCGTCGATCGACGCCTGCCCCGCCGCACCGATCTTGATCAGCGCGCGGTAGATGCCGATAACGGTACCGAACAGACCGATGAACGGCGAGGTCGAACCGACGGTTGCGAGGAAGGCCAGGCCGCCGTTCAGCGACGAGTTGATCGCGGCTTCCGAGCGGGCCAGCGAGCCGTGCAGCCAGTCATGCGCTTCGACCGGGTCCTTCAGCTTGCTGTGCTCTTCCTGCGCCTTGATGCCGTCGTCGACGATCTGCTTGTAGGCCGAGTTCTTCTCCAGCTTGGCCGACGCTTCCTTGAGCGAGCCGGCGCGCCAGAAGGTCGCGCGGATCTTCTTGCCCTGGTTGATCACCTTCTGCTGCTCGATCAGCTTGGTGAACAGGATGTAGAAGGTGCCGACGGACATGCCGCACAGGATGATGAAGACGGTCCAGGCGATCGTGCCGCCCTGCTCCAGCGCTTCCATGAGGCCATAGGGGTTTTCCGGCTTGGGAGCCGCAGCTGCGAGATACATCAACATGTTCAAGACTTCCCTCTCAATGAGATCAAGCGAGGCGGGGGCGGCGTCCGGCGCGCGCCCGCCGATTTTACATTATTCCGGCAGGCGCCAGGTGATGCGGCCATTATAGGTGTCGGCCATCGGCTGCCCATCGCTGCCCGTCGCCGGCTTGAAGCGCGCGCGGCGCGGCAGCAGGCGGCAGGTCGCCTCGTCGAGGTCGGCATGGCCGGTCGAGGAGGTGATGGTGCAGTTGGTCACCCGACCGTCCGGTCCGATTTCCAGGCGGAACCCGGCCGTACCCGACCGTTCCTCACGCTGGGCGCGGCTCGGATAGTCGGCGTCGCTGAGCCAGCTGCCCGGGGCGCCACGCGGCGCGGCGCGCGTCGCAGCAACCGGCGGCGGCGGGGGAGCCGGCGGCGGGGGCGGCGGGGCGGCGACCGGAACCGGGTTGAACACCGGCGGCGGGGTCCGAACCGTCTGGATCGGCGGCGCGGGGGCCGGGGTCTGGACGATCGGCGGCGGCGCCACGACCGGCGGCGGCTCGATCGGCTGATCTGGCGGCGGCGGCGGCGGCTCCTCGTCGGGTGGCGGCGGCTCTTCCTTCACGTCGACAACGTTCAGCTGTTCTGCCGCCTTTTTGACATATTTCATGCCAAGACCGGTGACGAAGGCATAGCCAAGAACAGCGTGAATCAGGGCGACGATGACAATCGAGACTGTGCGACTCGATCCTTGCGAGTGGTCAGCATAGGCCATTCGGCAACGACACTCCTTAACTCATCTTACCAGTGGTTTATACAAATCAGCCAAAAACGACCCCAGCCGACCGGGCTATCCCGATCACCTTTGGCCCCTGTCCGTTCATTTGCTACCGCCCGAACTCCTATCGCGGCGCATCGTGGCACGCAAACGCTTTATCGAAATCCTCATTTGCGTTTACCATTTCACAGTGGAATGACTTGCCTGTGACATCCTTGCCACGGGCTGCAACATTAGGACGAAGCGAGTGACCAAATCCGCCATGCCCCTCTTGAAAGTCGGGGTCGCCTGCCTCATTTCAGCCGCATACCCCGCGGTTTTCCCTGCCTTCGCGCAGGGAGAAAAATTGGTATCGCAATCATCTTCCGTTGCCGGCGGCCTGTCCTATGCGGACGTGGCGGACCTGGCCGATCGCGCGCCGCTGGTGGCGCAGGTGCGCATCCGCAACATCATCGCCCTGAAGCCCGATCAGGCCGGTTCGGTGCCTGCGGGGAAAAAAAGGCTGTTTGTTGAGGCGGATGTGACGAGCCTGATTCGCGGTGAATCGGGCATAGCGCCGCGCGTCACCTATCTGTACGACGCGCCGGTCGATGCGCGGGGCAGGTTGCCCAGGCTCAAGAAAGCATCGATGATCCTCTTCGCCCGCCCCGGCACCCGGCCCGGTGAGGTGCAGCTGGTCGCCCCCGATGCGCAAGTCGCCGCGACGCCGGCCGACCTTGCGCGCACGAAGGCGGTGCTCGCCGCGCTGGTCGCGCCCGACGCGCCGCCGCGAATCGTGGGCGTGGGCGACGCCTTCCACGTCGCGGGCACGATCGCGGGCGAGGGCGAGACGCAGATTTTCCTGCGCACGGACAATGGCGATCCGGTGTCGCTCTCCATCCTGCGCCGTCCGGGGCAGCCGCCGCGCTGGGCCGTGGCGCTGGGCGAGATCGTCGATGAGGCCGCGCGCGCGCCGGAGCCGGGCAGCCTGCTCTGGTATCGCCTCGCCTGCGCCCTGCCCGGCGCGCTACCACCCGGATCGACCCGCGCGCTGGCGCCGCAAGATGCCGACGCCGCCCGCGCCGACTATGCCTTTGTCCTCAATGCGCTCGGCCCGTGCGGGCGAACGCGCGGGCGAGGCTGACGCGCTTTTCCTTGGACAGCCGCGCCTGCGCCGCTATCAGCGCGCGATCCACCGTTCAGGGAAAGACCATCGCCATGACCAATCTCCACCGCCATGCCCCGCTGCGCGTCGCGCTGGTCGGCCTCGGCACGGTGGGCGGCGGGGTCATTCGCCTGCTCGAAACCAACGCCGACCTGATCGCACGGCGCGCCGGCTGCCCGATCCAGGTCGTCGCCATTTCCGCGCGCGACCGGAACAAGGATCGCGGCGTCGACCTGTCGCCCTATGAGTGGGTGGACGACATGACGAGCCTCGCGACGCGCGACGACGTTGACGTGGTGGTGGAACTGATCGGCGGGTCGGACGGCCCGGCCCTCACCCTCGCGCGCCAGTGCCTCACCGTCGGCAAGCCCTTTGTCACCGCCAACAAGGCGATGCTCGCCCATCACGGCCTCGACCTCGCGCGCCTGGCCGAGCGGGGCGGCATCGCGCTCAAATATGAAGCGGCGGTCGCGGGCGGCATCCCGGTCATCAAGGGGATGCGCGAAGGCGCGGCGGCAAACGAGATCGCGCGCGTCTATGGCATCCTCAACGGCACCTGCAACTACATCCTGACCACGATGGAAAAGGAAGGCCGCGACTTTGCCGAGGTGCTCAAGGAAGCGCAGGATCTGGGCTATGCCGAAGCCGACCCCAGCTTCGACATCGACGGGGTGGACGCCGCGCACAAGCTGACCATCCTCGCCAGCCTCGCCTTCGGCACCGAGCTGGATTTCGCGTCCGTCGCCACCACCGGCATCCGCCACGTCATCGCCGCCGACATCGCCGAGGCCGCCGCGCTGGGCTTCCGCATCCGGCTGGTCGGCATGGCGCAGAACGGGCCTGAGGGACTGTTCCAGCGCGTCCATCCGATGCTGGTGCCGCTCGACCATCCCCTCGCCCATGTCGACGGATCATTGAACGCCGTGGTGGCGGAGGGGAATTTCGTCGGCCGCCTCTTCTTCCAGGGCCGGGGCGCCGGCGAAGGGCCGACCGCCTCCGCCGTGGTCGCCGACCTCATCGACGTCGCGCGCGACGAATATGGCGACGCCTTCGCCATGCCGGTCGCGGCGCTCAGCCCCCAGCACAGCGCCGACGCGGGCGCGCGCATCGGCCGCGCCTATCTGCGCTTCAAGGTCAAGGACCGCCCCGGCGTGCTGGCGGAAATCGCCGCCGCCACCCGCGACGCCGGCGTTTCGATCGAAAGCATGATCCAGCGCGGCGCGCATCAGGAGGATGGCGTGCTGGTGGCGATCGTCACCCATGCCGGCGCGGAACGATGCGTGCGCGAGACGCTGGAGCGCCTCTCCGGCTCCGACAGCCTGCTCGACACGCCGATGGTGATGCACATCCTCGACTGAGGCGGCAGGCTCGTCCCGGTCGCTACCGCCCCGCCCGATGGTTGAGGTCGTGGCCGAGCGCCAGGATGCCGACGCCGATCAGCGTATAGACGCTCTCCTCGATGCCATGATCCATGGTCAGCGCCCCGCTCATGACGCCCAGGCCCAACGATCCGATCGCGGCCGGCATCATGAAGCCGTGGACGATCGCGCCATGGCCGAGCGCCACCGCGCCCAGCAGGATGGCCAGCACCAGTCCCGCCTCATGGAATATCGGGCTTTCGAAGATTCCGCCTGCCGACGCCAGCAGCCCAAGGATCACGGCGGTCGCGAAGCAGTGCGCGACGCACAGGCCCGACAGCGCGATCGCGATGCGATCGATCCGGCCGGTCATCAAGGCATGGCGCAGGGTCAGCTTCATTCCGACCGCTACATAAGGCAGCGGATCGTAAGTTACAACATATCATGGCGGACTTTGAGCGGCCCAGCGCATTTTCCCGTCAGGCGGCGAGCCGCAGGCAGTTGCGACCGCTATGCTTGGCTTCATACAGCGCCTTGTCCGCCGCCTCCAGCAGCGCCGACCGGTCCGACCCGCCGTCCAGCGCCACCAGCCCGGCGCTGAAGGTGATGCTGATCGCCTGCCCCGCCCCGACCGTCACCGGCTCGCTGGCCAGGGCGCGCAGCCGCTCGCACACGCGGGTGGCGCGCCGCACGTCGCTGTCGGCCAGCAGGATCGCGAACTCCTCGCCGCCCAGCCGCCCGATGCTGTCGCCGCCGCGCAGGCCCGGCCGCAGCCGTTCGACGAAGGCGGTCAGCACCTGATCGCCCGCGCCATGGCCGTAGCGGTCGTTCACCGCCTTGAAATGATCGATGTCGATCAGCAGCAGGCTGGAGAGCGCGCCGCCGGCCGCGCGCGCGATCTCCGCGTCCAGCTTGTCGAGGAAGGCCCGCCGGCTGTCCGCCCCGGTCAGCGAATCGCTGGCCGCCACCTGCTGGAGGGCGCGCTGCCGTGCCTTGTGCCGCGATATGTCGCGGATGGTGCTGACCACGCCGCTCGGCTTGCCCCGCGCGTCGACCAGCGCGCGCGTCACCATCTCGCACCATTCGAACGCATCGTCCGAAACCAGCGGGCGGAATTCCACCTTCTGCACGCTGCCGGGATAGATCAGCGCGCGGCGATGCGCCGCGATCACCGCCACCCGGTCGTGCGGCTCGACCAGATCGGCCGCAGACTGGCCCACCAGCAATTCGGGCGCGCAGCCGATCTGGTCCTGCGCGGAGGGCGACGCATAATGGATGATGCCATCGACGCTGATGTTGAGCACCACGTCGCCGCTATGTTCGGCGATGGCGCGGAACCGCCCTTCGCTTTCCTGCAACAAGCGGAACAGCCGCAGCCGCGCGTGCAGTTCGGCCGCCACCGACATGCACAGCAGGAAGCTCAACGCGATGTAGAATTGCAGGAATTGCACCCGTTCGCCCGGCGAATCGGCCACCCAGGTCAAAGGGCCTAGACCCGACAGCGTCGCCATGCCGCCCACCAGCGCCAGGATCAGGATCCCGGCGGCGGCCCCCAGCTGCCCCACGCGAAACGCGATCAGCACGAGCGGCAGCAACGGCGCGAACAACAGCGGATAGCGCGCCCAGTAGAAGACATGCACGCTGGCGAGCGCGAACAGCGCCAGCAGCACCGCCGCCTCGATCTTGCGCACCCGCGGCGTGTCGCGCAGCCAGCGGCGCAGTTCGCCCTGCAACACCATTGTCAGCACCGGCCCGCAGGTCAACGCGCCAAGCAGATGACCGGTATACCATTGCATGAAGGACGCCCCGAACGTCACCGGCGTCAGTTGCGCGGCCACGGTCGCCGCCATCAGCCCGGTCACGACGTCGGCGACCCCGCCCAGCGCGACGACGAAGACCAGCAGCGGCCCGATCGACCCGGTCAGGCGGCGGTCGGGCACGAAGCGGCGGCACAGGATCGCGACGATGAGGGATTCGAGGATGTTGATCGCCGCCATCGGCACCGCCGCCGCCGGCCCCATGCCGAACAGCGATGTCGCCACCGCGCTCGCAAGCGCGCAGGCAAGGATGGTGCGTGGCCAGTGCCGCACCCGCGACGTGAGCAATTCCGCCATCAGGAAGGCGTTCGCCCCCCAGATGAAAGCCAGCCCGCCTTCAAATCGCGACACCAGAAGCGCGGCGCTGGCTGCCATGAAATAGAGAATGCCGGTAAACACCGGAGTCAGGGGGGCAGGATGGCGAAGGATGGGCCGCGGCATGATGCCCCGTGCTAAGGCCGGCATCCTTAAAATTCCTTTAGGATCGCGAATCGTTTCGATGGCGCTCCAGACAGGATGCAGGCCTTTATGGACCGTGGCGGATGACCCGCTATAGCAGGCGCATGACCCGCGCGCGCCATGGCCACCCCGTCTATCGGGACATGCCCACCACCATCTTCGAGCATATGTCGGCCCGCGCGCGGGAGGCCGGGGCGATCAATCTGGGCCAGGGCTTTCCCGAAGGGGCCGGCCCGCCCGACATGCTGCGCGCCGCCGCCGACGCGCTGCTGACCCGATCGAGCCAGTATCCGCCGATGGCGGGCCTGCCCGAACTGCGCGCCGCCGTCGCCGGGCATTACCGCCGCCACCAGCAGCTGGACCTCGCGCCCGACGACGTGATCGTCACCTCCGGTGCCACCGAGGCGATCGCCGCCAGCCTGCTGGCGCTGGTGCAGCCGGGGGACGAGGTGCTGATGCTCGCCCCGCTCTACGACGCCTATTTGCCGCTGGTCGCACGCGCCGGCGGGGTGGCGAAGGTGGTGCGCCTGACCCCGCCCGACTGGCGTGTCGATCGCGCGGCGCTGGCGGCGGCGATCGGCCCGCGCACCCGCTTCCTGCTGGTCAACAATCCGGTCAATCCGGCCGGCGTCGTCCTGCGTGAACCGGAACTCGCACTGCTCGCCGAGCTGTGCGTCACCCATGACCTGATCGCGATCTGCGACGAGGTATGGGAACAGACCGTCTATGACGGCGCGGCCCACCGCCCGTTGATCGGCTTTCCGGGGATGCAGGACCGCACCGTCAAGATCGGGTCGGCCGGAAAGATTTTCTCCGTCACCGGCTGGAAGGTCGGCTGGATGTGCGCCGCGCCGCCTCTGGCTACTCTGCTCGCCCGCGCGCACCAGTTCCTGACCTTCACCACCCCGCCCAACCTGCAATGGGCGGTGGCGGAGGGGCTGGGCTGGCCCGCCGACTGGTTCGAGCGCCAGCGCGCCACCTATCAGGCGTCGCGCGACCGGCTGGCGGCGGGCCTTGCGGCGGCGGGCTACGCCGTGCCGCCCAGCGCCGCGACCTGGTTCCTGTGCGTCGATCTGCCCGCGTCCGGCATCATGCTGGACGACGCGCGCTTCTGCGAACGCATCATCGACGAAGCCGGGGTCGCGGCCATCCCGATCTCCGCCTTCTACCCCGCCGATCCGGTGACCCATCTTGTCCGCCTCTGCTTCGCCAAATCCGACGCCACGCTGGACCAGGCGGTCGCGCGGCTGGCCGCCTTCCGCGCGCGCCTCCTCTGAGGCCAAACGGCTTGCGGCGCGCGTCTCCGGCGTCTAGGTTCCCCATTCGTTCTTGTCGGGAAAATATATGGACAGCCTCGCCGCCCTGCTCATCCTCGCTGCCCTGCTGATCGGCCTTGCGGTCGGCTGGCTGCTGAAAGGCCGGGCGACCGCGCCGCTTGCCGCCGAGCGGGCGGAGCTTGCCACGCGCCTCGAAACCGCCGCCGCGCAGCGCAATGGCGCGATCGCCGAACTGGCGGTGGAGAAGGAACGTGTGGCCCAGGCAACGGCCCACATCGCCCGCCTCGAATCGGCGCAGGCGGAGGCGGCCCGCCACGCCGACGCCCTGCGCGCCGAGCGCGAAGCCGCGCTGCGCGATCTTGCCGCGCTCCGCTCCGACGCGCAGGCCCGCGCCCAGGCGTTCGAGCAGCAGATCGCCGCCCTGAAGGACGCCAAGGACCAGCTCTCCGCCCAGTTCAGCGAAATTGGCGGCCGCCTGCTCGAATCGGCGCAGACTCAGTTCCTCACCCGCGCCGACCAGCGCTTCGCCCAGGCGCATGAAAAGAGCGAGGCGCAATTGAAGACCCTGCTCAACCCCGTCGAAACGACGCTCAAACGCTATGAGGAAGGACTGGCCCGGGTCGAGAAGGAGCGGGTGGGCAGCTATGCCGAACTGCGCGAGGCGATCGCGGCGGTCCATGCCGGGCAGGGCCGCGTCAGCGAGGAGACGGCCAAGCTCGTCAACGCGCTGCGCGCCGCGCCCAAGACGCGCGGCCGCTGGGGCGAGCAGCAGTTCAAGAACCTCATCGAAACCGCCGGCCTCTCCCCCTTCGTTGATTTTCAGGAGGAAGTGTCGGTGGCAGTCGAGGACGGGCGACTGCGGCCCGACTTCATCATCCGCCTGCCCGGCGACCAGCAGCTGGTGGTCGACGTCAAATGCTCGCTCGTCGCCTATCTCAATGCCGTCGACGCGGTCGACCCGGCGCTCCGCGACACCCACATGGCCGACCATGCGCGCGCCATGCGCACCCATGCCGACGCCTTGGGCCGGAAAGCCTATTGGGAACAGTTCGCCAAGGCGCCCGACTTCGTCATCATGTACGTCCCCGGCGACAATTTCGTCACCGCCGCGCTGGAGGCGGACATGGAGCTGTGGGAACGGGCCGCCAAGAACCGCGTCATCATTTGCGGCCCCGCCACCTTCCTGCCGCTCGCCCGCACGCTGGCGGGGCATTGGCGGCAGGCGAAGATGCAGGACCAGGCGCGCGAGGTCGCCGATCTTGGCAAGCAGCTCTACGAACGGCTCGCCACCGCCGCCACGCACTTGAAGCGCCTCGGCTCGGGCCTCAACAGCGCTGTCAGCAACTATAACAGTTTTGTAGGGAGCTTTGAGAGTCGGGTGCTTGCGACAGGGAGAAGGTTCCGCGACCTCGACATCGAAACGGCGGGGCGAGAAATCGAAGGAACGGAGCCTCTGGACGTCATTGCTAGAGACATGCAGGCCGAAGAAAGCAGATTTTTGCCAGATAGCTCCGGCTAATGGTGGTGGAGGTGGCCGAAGCAGTGCCACCCCCTTTGACCCAAGAGATGTTTAAGTCAGATTATGTCAGGATGCCTGTGCTAACGACAAGCATGCCAGTTCATAACCGCGATGGGCATCTTCACACGTATCGTAGGCTTCAGCCGATTCAGCCAGGAAGGTTCCTGACGGACTCAGCATATACCAACGCCATTTGAAGTCTGGTCCCGTTAGATAGGCGGTTGGGAACTTGAACATGACGAGCCTCCCTTGCGGAAGTGTGCTCATACCCACTGCTGTTCGTAGTAAGTGCCTTACATGAGATATCCACGTGCTCTAAGGGGGCTTGTTCGCCTTCGTTGCTTTGGCGCGCTTCATCAAAAGACCAGCAAATCGTGCAGCCAGCGGATGGTGCTCAGATCTCCGTTTCTCAGGTCTTCATAGCTACCCCCCTTGTCTGCTCCGTCCTAGTCCCTCTTGGGCGCTGTCATGTTTCCTCATTTTGGCATTCAGATCAAGCCGTGTTCGCGTTTTGTCCTAGATTAATACGCCTGACTATTTGGTTCCTTCGCGCTCCAGTATCGGCAGTTGGAGTGGAACATCCGCAACGGCCCGGCGTATGTCTTATGAGGCTTCAAAGGCTTGGGTTTTCGAACCGCCACTTAAAGGGTGCGGCCACAAGGAGAGTGCCATGTGGAAGGTGAATTTTATCCGCCGTCCGCCCAAGCGGCGCGACGGCGACAGGGAGCCGCATGCCCCCGCCCGCCGGGACGCTTCGGATCGCGAAAATCCCTTCGCCGATCTGGTGGCGAAGCTCGACCAGATACCCTATACCGCCAAGCGCCGCCCGCTGATGGAAGGCCGCTAACTCCGCGCCGCGCCCACCGTTGCCCCGCCCCCCGTCCGCTGGCATGACCCGGGGCATGACACGCATCGGCCTGCTCGGCGGCTCCTTCAATCCGGCCCATGGCGGGCATCGCGCCATCTCCCTCTTCGCGCTGGAGGCGCTCGACCTGGATGAAATCTGGTGGCTGGTGTCCCCCGGCAATCCCTTGAAGCCCGCGCGGGGCATGGCTCCACTCCCCGCCCGCCTCGCCCACGCCCGGAAGGTCGCCCGCCGCGCGCCGATCCGCGCCACCGCGATCGAGCGCGAGCTGCGCACCCGCTACACCGTCGACACGCTGGGCGCCCTCACCCGCCGCTACCCGCGCCACCGCTTCATCTGGCTGATGGGTGCCGACAATCTCGGCCAGTTCGGCCAATGGCGCAACTGGCGCGGCATCGCCCGGCGAATGCCCATTGCGGTGATCGCCCGACCGGGCTATGATGACGATGCCCGTGGCTCTGCGGCCATGAGCTGGCTGCGGCGCTTCGTCCGGCCCGCGCGCCAGAGTGCAGACTGGACGAATTGGAGAGTGCCGGCGCTCGTGCTATTGCGCTTCCGCCCTGATCCAAGATCGGCGACCCTGCTGCGGCAGGCGGACCCCCTCTGGCATCGCGAATATGAAGCAATGCGCGTGCGCGATCCGCTCACGCGCCGGTACGTCATCTAGATTGGAGTTTGTTTGTCTAACCTCGCCCCCGCCAACGATACGGCCGCTGGCGCCGAATCCGTGGCCGCTCTCCATGCCCTCGTCATGCAGTCGCTCGACGACGACCAGGCGCAGGAAATTATTTCCATCCCGCTGGAAGGCAAGAGCAGCATCGCCGATCATATGGTGATCGCGAGCGGCCGTTCGTCGCGCCAGGTCGCGGCGATGGCCCAGCATCTGGCCGAGCGGATCAAGAAGGAAACCGGCCGCTCCGCCCGGGTCGAAGGCCTGCCGGTTGCCGACTGGGTGCTGATCGACGCCGGCGACGTGATCGTCCACCTGTTCAAGCCCGAAGTGCGCAGCTTCTACAATCTGGAGCGCATGTGGGGCTTTGTGGACACGCCGGTCGCGGGCAACGCCTGACGCAGACCCCGCCGTTCGGTTCGGGCAGCATCGAGCGAAGTCGAGATGTGGCCGTCGAGAACCCTTGTCGACGGCGGTTCTCGACAGCCTCGAACCTGCGCTCGAAACGAACGGGTAAATTCTAGAGCCTCAGGCGTCAAATCCGAACCACTGCCGTTCGGTTCGAGTAGCTTTCGAGCGAAGTCGAGAAAGCGTATCGAGAACGCTTGGCCTAACCTTCTCGACTGACGGTTCTCGACTTCGCTCGAACCTGCTCGAAGCGAACGGACCAGATTAAAGGCGCGAGTTCTAGATGCTCCTCCACATCATCGCCCGCGACAAGATCGGCCGCTCGCCCGAGGCCGAGCTGGTCGACCGCTATGTCAAGCGGCTGACCATGCCCCACCGCATCACCGAACTCCCCGACGTCTTGGGCAAGGGTGGGGGCGGCAAGCTGCCGCCCGCCCCGCCCGGCACGGTGACGGTGATGCTGGACGAAAAGGGCAAACACCTCACCTCGCTCGACTTCGCCCGCCGGATCGAGGGCTGGCGCGACGCAGGCACGCGCGAATGCCGCTTCCTCATCGGCGCGGCCGACGGCTTTGACGACGCGGAGCGGCAGAACGCCGACCTGCTGATCGCGTTCGGCGCCATGACCTGGCCGCACATGATGGCCCGCGCGATGCTCGCCGAACAACTCTGGCGCGCCTGCTCGATCCTCTCGGGCCACCCCTATCATCGCGAAGGCTAGATGATCGCGCCTTTCCTCTGACCCGTTCGCTTCGAGCAGGTTCGAGGGACGTCGAGAACCGTCCGTCGAGAAGGTCGTGGCAAGCGCTCTCGATACGCTGTCGACTTCGCTTGAAAGCTACGAACCGAACGGCAGTGGTTCGGATTCGACGCGCGATGCTCTAGCCATGCCGCCGCTTTGCCCTTACTCAGGCGAAAATCGGGGACGTAGGGTGAAGCGGGCTTTCCACATCGGGATAGGACTGGCGGGCCTTCTGGCCCTTGGCCCCGCGCGCCTCCCCGCCGCTCCCGACAACGCGATCATCCTGCCGGGCACCGCCGGCACCACGCTGGCGCAGGAGCAGCAGGCGCTGAAGGACGCCCGCCGCCAGTCCGACGAGGCGCGCGACCGCTCGGCGCGGCTGGAACAGCAGGCGACCCTTGCCCGCGACGAGGCCGAGCAGGCCCGCCGCCGCGCCGCCGCGCTCGCCGCCCGCATCCAGCAGGCGGAAGCCGACATCGCCGCCGCCCGCGCCCGCATCGCCATCATCGCCCGGATGCAGCGCGCCCAGGCCGCCCGCCTCGCCGCGCGGCAGGAGCCGGTCGTCCGCCTGACCGCCGCGCTCCAGACGATGGCGCGCCGTCCCCTCGCCCTCGCGCTGGTGCAGCCAGGGTCGGTCGCCGACGCCGTCCACATGCGCGCGGTGCTGGGACAGGTTCTCCCCGTGATCGAGCAACGCACCGCCGGGCTGCGCGCGGAACTTGCCCGCAGCCGCGCGCTGCGCGCCACCGCCCAGCAGGCCGCCGACGCCCTCGCCGGCGCTCAGGCCGACCGCAAGGCCCGTCAGGACGCGCTCGCCGCGCTGGAAGCGCAGAAGCGCGTCGCCGCGCGCGACTATCGCGCCAATGCCGGCCTCGAAAGCGAGCGCGCGCTGGCGCTTGGTGAAAAGGCGCGCGACATCGTCGACCTGATGGACCGGCTGGAGCAGGCCGGCGACCTGCGCGACCGGCTCGCCGCCCTGTCCGGCCCGCTGCTCCGCCCCGCCCGCCCGGACCGCGCAACCGCCCCCGCGCCGGATCGCCAAGCCTATGCCGCCGGCCCCCCGCCCTACCGCCTGCCGGTCATCGGCCAGCTCGTCACCGGCATGGGCGAGGTGAATGACGGCGGCGTCCGCTCGCGCGGCCTCACCCTCGTCACCCAGCCCGGCGCGCAGGCCATCGCCCCCACCGCCGGCCGCATCGCCTTCGCCGGTCCCTATCGCGACTATGGCCAGATCCTCATCATCGACCATGGCCAGGGCTGGACCACGCTCATCACCGGCCTCCACCGCGTCACCGCGCAAGTGGGCGACATCGTGCGGCAGGGCGACCCCGTCGGCGTCACCGGCGCGGAACGGCCCAACATCACCGTGGAACTCCGCCGCAACGGCCGCCCGGTCGACATCGTGCCGCTGGTGGGACTGGGCTGACGGGAGAAATCGATGAAGCGCATAGAGGTCGGAACGGGCGAAGGCTCCCGATGGGGCGACAGCATAGTCATTGACCCCCGGTTTGACGCGATGATCCGGTCGTTGGAGGCGGCTGCGGCGCGCGATCCCGCCGCCTATCGCCGCCGGGTGGCCCTGGCTGGTCTCCTCGGCTATCTGGTCATCGGCGGACTGCTAGCGCTGCTGGTGGGCCTAACGATCGCGATGGTTGCGCTGCTCGTTCTCGCCCCGCAGGGAGCGGGCGCGGAGGCGAAGTTCGGAATTGTTTTCGGTGGCCTTAGCTATGCGCTCGTCCGCGCCATCTGGATAACACCCCCACCGCCGGATGGAATATTGCTGGAACGGGAGGCAGCACCTGCGCTGTTCGCCATGATCGACCGGGTCCGAGCGGCGACCAGAGGCCCGAAAATCGCGGAAGTGCGCATTACCGATCAGATGAATGCCGCCATCACCCAGGAAAGTGGCCGTTTGTTCCTGAGCGGGCGCAACGCCTTATATCTGGGCCTGCCGCTGCTGAATGGCGCGCGCGTCGAAGAGGTTGAGGCGATCGTCGCGCACGAGTTCGGGCATATTGTCGGCGGTCATGGCCATTCCGCCGGGTTCGTCTATCGCATCCGTCAGCGGTGGGCCCAGGTCGCCGACCGGCTGCCCGACGGTATCATAGCGGGCCTGCTGCGCCGCTTCTTCCGCTGGTACGGTCCTTGGTTCGCCGCCTTCAGCTTTACCCTTGCGCGCCGACAGGAATATGAGGCCGATCAGGTAGCGGCCCGCGCTGTCGGCGCTTCTTCCTTGGCCGACGCATTGGTCCGCATCGCTATTCAATCCGATCGCTTCTCCGAAAGCTGGAGGATGATCTGGAGCCAGTCGCCGCTGCGACCCGACCCGCCGCGTTCCCCGCAGACCACCCTGGCGGCAGCGCTCGCGGTTGAGCAGGAAACCTCGGCCCGCCTGGCGGTTGATCGTGAGCAGGACCGCGCTGCTGACCATCATGACACACATCCCACATTAGCGCAGCGACTGGCGGCGCTGGGGCAGTCGGCGTCGCTGCCGCCACCCCTCGACAAAGTGGCGGCTGCGCATCTGCTGGGCGGTGCGCTGGAGTCGGTGGTCGATGATCTTGACCGGCAATGGCACGACGCGGCGGACGAAGCTTGGGCAGCAGACTATGCGGAACGACAGGCCAACATTGCCGAACGGCATGCCTTGGAACTTGCCATAGCCGAGGGCAATCCGACGCGCGACGATCTCTACCGCCACGCCTGGCTAATCGAGGCGACTGGAACGCCGCAAGAGGCGGCCGATGCTTATGGGCTCGTCGTCGACCACCATCCCGACGCCACGGACGCGCTCTACCGGCAGGGCGACATGCTGCTGGAAGCGGGCGATGAGAGCGGGGCGGCCTTGCTGCTTGAGGCCGGACAGCGAGAACCCGCGCTCCTTGCGCCTGCCTACGGGTTGATCCAGTCATTCTTCTATCGCAAAGGCCAAACGGAAGAGGCCGCGCGCTATACTCCGTTGCTAGACGCCGCGCAGCAACAGGCCGACCTCGCAAGCGCAGAGGCGAACGGTATCGATGAGAGCGCCCGGCTCCGCCCGCTTCCCGCCGATCTGCGCGCGCATCTGGCCGACCTTAGCCGCGACGTGCCGGGCTGCGCATCGCTTCATGCCGTCCTGCGCGATCTGAACCATTCGTCCAAGCCGCAAATCCTTTTCACCTTCGTCGCGCGCAAGGGTCATGTCGCATCACAGGTATTGGACGCCTTGATCGAGGCCATGCTGCCGGCCGGCGATCTGCTAGGAATCGAGGAAAGCGTCCGCCGCCGCTGGTTGGTAAAGCGGGTGCGCAAGATGGCGGACAGTACCGTCATTCCCGACCGCTGACCGGACGCTCATCGCCCAGGAACGACATTGGTCGAAGCGCGCTTTTGCGTTGCGGCGCGAATCGCCCTATATTGAGCCATTGATGCAGAATCCCGGGAAACCCATGAAATCCACTTTCCTCCAGGGCGCGGTAGCGCTCGGGGCGCTCGCGCTCATTCCTGCCACGACCGCCGCGCTCGCCGACGGGGAGGCGTCGAGCTACAAGGCGCTCGATGAATTCATGGACGTGTTCCAGAAGGTCCGCAGCGATTACGTCGAAAAGGTCGACGACGAAAAGCTGATCAAGGGCGCGATCGACGGGATGCTTGCCAGCCTCGACCCGCACAGCAGCTTCCTCGACGCGCGCGACTTCCAGAATCTGCGCACCCAGACGGAGGGCAGCTATGGCGGCCTTGGCCTCTCGGTCACGCAGGAGGATGGCGCGGTCAAGGTGATCGCCCCGACGCAGGACACGCCCGCCTGGCGCGCGGGGATCAAGGCGGGCGACTATATCACCCATATCGACGGGCAGCTCATCTACGGCGGCACGCTGGACGAGGCGGTGGACAAGATGCGCGGCGCGCCGGGCACCAGCCTCAAGCTCACCATCGTGCGCGCCGGCCGCGACAAGCCGATCGACCTCACCCTGACGCGCGAGATCATTCAGCTAAAGCCAGTCAAATGGGAGGTGAAGAACAATATCGGCGTCATCAACATCGTCAGCTTCTCCGCGAACACCGGGGCTGACGTGCGCCAGGCGATCCGCAGCATCGACAAGAGCCTGGGCCACAAGCCCACCGGCTACATCCTCGACCTGCGCTCCAACCCCGGCGGGCTGCTGGACGAGGCGGTGAGCGTCAGCGACACCTTCCTGGAACGCGGCGAGATCGTGTCGCAGCGCGGGCGCGCGAAGGGCGATGTCGAGCGCTATTACGCCAAGCCCGGCGACGACGCCAAGGGGCTGCCGGTCATCGTGCTGGTGGACGCCGGCTCGGCCTCCGCGTCGGAGATCGTCGCCGGCGCGCTCCAGGACCAGCATCGCGCGCTGGTGATGGGCGAGCGCAGCTTCGGCAAGGGCAGCGTCCAGACGATGCTCCCCCTGAGCAACACCACCGCGCTGAAGCTCACCACCGCGCGCTATTACACGCCCTCGGGCCGCAGCGTGCAGGAAGGCGGCATCCAGCCCGACATTCGCGTGCCGCAACTGTCCGACCCCGACTATAAGAACCGTCCCAAGTTCCGCGAAAGCGACCTGCGCCGTCACCTGATCAACGAGATCAAGACCGACGACAAGGCGCTGGAGGAGGATGCGAAGGACGATCCGCGCTTCGCCCTGTCCGCCGAGGAACTCAAGAAGAAGGGCGTCGAGGATTTTCAGCTCGACTATGCGCTGAAGACCATAGCCCGTCTGGCCGGCACCCCCGGCGCGGCGATCGCGCAGGCGCAGACCGCCGCGCGCAAGCCGGGGGCGAAATAAGCCCAGCCCAACCTCCGTTCGTCCTGAGCGAAGTCGAAGGGCTCCACCGACCGCAGGGAGGTGCCTTCGTCTGCGCTTAGGCAGGGGCTTCGACTTCGCTCAGCCCGAACGGGATCATATTCATCCACTCAAGTTCAGCATGACGAAAGCCGGCCGAGGCTTTAAGCGAGTGCCATGAAGTGCCTTCCCCTCGCCCGCGCCCTCGCTCTGTTCACCCCGCTCGCCCTGCTGGGCGGGGCCTACGCCTCGCAATATCTGGGCGGGCTGCATCCGTGCGAGATGTGCTGGTGGCAACGCTATCCGCATATGGCCGCGATCCCGCTGGCGCTGGCCGCCTATGCGCTTGCGCGCCGCCCATGCTGGAGCGCGCTGTTCGCTGGCCTCGCTGGCCTCGCCATCGGCATCAGCGGCCTCATCGGCCTGTTCCACGCCGGCGTCGAATATGGCTGGTGGGAAGGGTTGACCACCTGCTCCACGACGCCTTCGGGCGGCAGCGGCGCGGATTTACTGAACCAGATCATGGCGACGCCGATGATCCGCTGCGACGTCGCGCCCTGGAGCCTGCTGGGCATCTCGCTGGCGGGCTATAACGGCCTCTTGTCCGGCGCGGCGGCGCTCGCCATCTTGGCCCTGCTGCTGCAATGGAGGAAGGCATGAGCGCGCCCGCCGATTTCCCGCGCCCGACCCGGCGCACCACCCCGGCCGAGCGCGCCGCCATGCTCCGCGTCGATCAGGCGGGCGAGTTCGGCGCGACCCGCATCTACGCCGGACAACTGGCGGTGATGGGCGATCGCCACCCCTATGCCCGCGTCATCGCCGGCATGGCCGAGCAGGAGCAGCGCCATCGCGCCCTGTTCGACGCGATGATCGCCCGGCGCGGCGGTCGGCCCACCGCGCTCTCCCCGATCTGGAATGCCGCCGGTTTCGCGCTGGGGGCGGTAACGGCGGCGATCGGCCCGCGCGCCGCCATGGCCTGCACCGCCGCGGTCGAAACCGAGATCGACCGCCATTATGCCGAACAATTGACCCAGCTGGGCGACGCCGACCCGGAACTCTCCGCCGCGATCGCGGATTTTCAGGCGGAGGAGGTCGAGCATCGCGACGCCGCCATCGCCCATGGCGCGGAGCAGGCGCCGGCCTATCCGCTGCTGTCCGGCGTCATCCGCCTGGGCTGCCGCGCCGCCATCGCCCTTTCGAAACGCATTTGAGGACGCCCCGATGAAGACCATGCCGATGATCGCAGCCACAGCGCTGATGCTGGGCGCGTCCCTTCCCGCGCTGGCGCAGCCGGCCACTGCGCCGACCGCCGTGACCGATCCCGCGAACGAGAAGGTCAATATCGTGATCGTTTACGGCGATGACGCCTGCCCGACCAGTCAGGGCAACGACATCGTCGTGTGCGCGCGCAAGGGGGAGGAGGAGCGCTACCGCATCCCCGAGCCGCTGCGCGGCGATCCCGACAAGCCCAGCAACCAGGCCTGGGGTGAGCGCGTCCGATCCATGGAATATGTCGGCCGCTCCGGCACCGAAAGCTGCTCGCCGGTGGGCAGCGGCGGCGCGACCGGCTGCTTCGCGCAACTCGCCCGCCTCGCCAAGGCGGAGCGGCAGCAGGCCGACAATGCCAGCTGGAAGGATCTGGTCGCCGCCGAACGCGCCAAGCGCCTGTCCACGATCGACGCCGACAGCGAGGCGATCGAGGCGCGGGTGAAGGCGGAGGAAAAGGCGGCGCAACAAGGTCAAACCGCGCCGACACAGCCCGCAAGGCCGTGACGGAAAGGGGGCGGCGGCGCCGTCCTCCTGATGATCGCCGGGCCGTGGGCAGGCCCGCCGGTTCTGGACACAGGGGCTAACAAGGACATGCCGCCATGCGGGTTCGCTGCTTCATCTCCCTCCTCGCCCTGCTCGGCCCTCTCCCCGCGCTTGCCCAGCCGGCGCCGCCGCCCGAGCGCACGATCAACCTCACCGTCTATGGCGATGATCCCTGTCCGCAAGGACAGGGCGACGAGATCGTCGTGTGCGCGCGCCGGCCCGAATCGGAACGCTACCGCATCCCCAAGAAGCTGCGCGAAAAGCCCGCGCCGGCCGGCGGCCCCGGCTGGGGCAGCCAGGTCGCGACCATGGAGGAAACGCAGCGCAACAGCGGCCCGATGGGCTGCTCCGCGATTGGCGGCGCGAACACCGGCTGCTTTGCCCAGATGATGGCGAAATGGTTCGCCGAACGCCGCCGGATGCAGGACGAAGCCAACCCCTGATGCCTGTCAGCGCGGATAGGTCGCGTCCATATGGGCGAGACTCTTGACGATCAGCCGTTCGAGAGCCGCCATGTCGACGCCGGACAGGCGCTTGATATAGAGACACCCCTTACCGCGCCGATACTGGCCCAGCGGCGGGAAATCCTCGTCCGCCAGCCCGGCCATGTAAAAGACCAGCTCCGCCTTGCGCGGTGAAAAGCCGATCCGGCACATCTCCCCTTCGCGACCGCTCTCATATCGATAGCGATAGCGGCCAAAGCCGATGATGCTCGGCCCCCACATCCTTGCCGGCTCGCACGACAGGCGCGCCATCAGCGCGGTCACGGCGCGCCCGTCCGCCTGTCGCTCGGGCGGTTCGACCTTCGCCAGAAATTCCTCGACCGCGATGTCGGTCTGCTCGGTCTTGTTCGCCTGCGCCATCGGCTTGCCTTCCCCCTGCCCGTCCGCTAGAGGCTAGCGCGTCATCTGGGGAGTAGCCAGCCGTTCCCGTGCGGGACGGGCCATATGTCAACATATTTGGCCGAGAGGCCATGGCATATGGGACGGACAGCCAGTCCGTCGGGCGAGACCAATGGCATCGGCGCTATTCTGTCCGGCCGGGTGGGTGGCGACGGTGGCATTGCGTCTGTCAACCTCCGCCCGGCCCCGGACATATTGGATGGAAGCTCTCCTCACCTCCGCCGTGCTGGTGGCGCTCGCCGAAATGGGCGACAAGACGCAGCTGCTCGCGATGCTGCTCGCCACCCGCTTCCGCAAGCCGCTGCCGATCATCGCCGGCATCTTCGCCGCGACCGTCGCCAACCATTTCCTCGCGGCGCTCGTCGGCCATTCGATTGCCGGCGTGCTGACGCAGCCCTGGTTCCGCTATGCGGTCGCCCTTTCCTTCATCGCCATGGCGGGCTGGACGCTGATCCCGGACAAGATCGACGAGGATGCGCCGCTCAGGGCGCCGTCGGGCGCAGGCGTGTTCGTCTCCACCCTGGTCGCCTTCTTCCTAGTCGAGATGGGCGACAAGACGCAGGTGGCGACCGTGGCGCTCGGCGCGCGCTTCGACAATCTGGTCGCCGTCACCATGGGCACGACGCTGGGCATGATGATCGCCAATGTGCCGGCGGTCCTGTTCGGCGAGGCGCTGGCCAGGCGGGTGCCGATGCGGGCGTTGCAGGTCGGCGCGGCGCTGCTGTTCCTGGCGCTCGGCCTCTGGATGCTGGCGGATCTGGCTGGCTGGATCGGCTAAAAAAGGAACGGCGGCGCGCGCCGGGCGGTTGTCAGCGTGGCGCACCTGTTGCAAGGGGCGTGTGCAGGGGTCGGCACAGACTCGTTCGACGGACGACAGGCATGGGACGCGCGTGATGAAGGACAAGCTGGTTACCATCTTCGGCGGCGGCGGCTTTCTCGGCCGGCAGGTGGCGCAGGCGCTGATGGCGCGCGGCGCGCGGGTGCGCGTGGCCCAGCGCGACCTCGCCACCGCCGTCAGGGTGAAGCCGCTGGGCGCGCTCGGCCAGACCCAGTTCGTGGCCGCCGACATCCGCCGGAGCGACAGCGTCACCCGCGCGATCCACGGCAGCGACATCGTCGTCAATCTGGTCGGCATTCTGGCCGGCGATTTCGAGGCCTTCCATCATCAGGGCGCCGCCAATGTGGCAAAGGCGGCGGCGCAGGCCGGCGTCGATGCGCTGGTCCATGTGTCGGCGATCGGCGCGGACGCCGAAAGCCCGTCGGCCTATGGCCGGTCCAAAGCGGCGGGCGAGGCGGCGGTCCGGGCGGCCTTCCCCCGCGCCACCATCGTCCGCCCGTCGATCATCTTCGGACCCGAGGATCAGTTCCTCAATCGCTTCGCCGGCATCATCGGCTCGCCCGCGCCCGTCGTCCCGGTCATCGGCGGCGCGACCAAGTTCCAGCCCGTCTATGTCGGCGACGTGGCGCAGGCGATCGCCAACGCCGCGGAACAGCCCGGCGTGCATGGCGGCAAGACCTATGAGGTCGCCGGCCCGCAGGTCATGACGATGAAGGAGATCAACGGCTGGATCGCAAACGCGATCGGCCGGGACAAGCCGCTCGTTGACGTGCCGGGCGCGGTCGCGTCGCTGCTGGCGGTGCTGCCCGGCGGACCCATCACCCGCGACCAGCTCGCCATGCTCGGCCGCGACAATGTCGCCGCGCCGGGCGCTGACGGCTTGCAGGCGCTCGGCGTGGCGCCCACGCCGCTCGGCGCGGTCGCCGACAAGTGGATGGTCCGCTATCGTCGCCATGGCCGCTTCGCCGGGCGGGCGAAAGCCTGACGGAGGGGAAGGCGGCGCGATGGCGCAACGACGCACCCTCGATCCGCCAGGCCACAGTTATGATCCCTCCTCCGCCCTGCGGGGGAGGTTTTTTTATAGGGGGCTGCGGCCATGGACCTGCATTATCTGACCGTCATCCTGCTGGGCATCGTCGAGGGGCTGACCGAATTCCTGCCCGTCTCCTCCACCGGCCACCTCATCCTGGCTAGCGAGCTGCTCGGCTATGACGCGGCCACATGGGCCATGTTCAACGTCATCATCCAGCTGGGCGCGATCCTGGCGGTCGTCGTGCTGTACTGGCGCACCTTCTGGGCGGTGGCGATGGGGCTGGTGCGGCGCGAGCCGGTCAGCTGGCGCTTCCTGCGCAATCTGCTGATCGCCTTCATTCCCTCGGCGGTGATCGGCCTCGCGCTGCATGATTATATCGAGATGCTGCTGGGTGCGCCGCAGGTCGTCGCCTGGGCGCTGATGATCGGCGGGGTCGCCATCCTGATCATCGAGCAGGCGGTGAAGGACCAGCGCTTCCATGGCATCGCTGACATTCCGGTGGCGCGGGTGCTGGGCATCGGCTTCATCCAGTGCATCGCCATGATCCCCGGCGTCAGCCGATCGGGCGCGACGATCATGGGCGCGCTGACGCTGGGCGTGGAACGGCGCACGGCGGCGGAGTTCAGCTTCTTCCTCGCCATTCCCACCATGCTGGGCGCGACCGTTCTGGAGTTGCTCAAGAAGGGGGACCAGATCACGAGCGGGACAGTCGGCTGGAGCAGCATCGCGCTGGGCTTCGTCGTCTCGTTCATCGTCGCCCTGCTGGTCATCAGATGGTTCGTCGGGCTGGTTTCAAAGCACGGGTTCGCGCCGTTCGCCTGGTATCGAATCGTCGCCGGAGCCGCCGCCCTGATATGGCTAACGTTTAGATAGGTCCGCCTCGAGACCATTTTAGGCCTAAAGGCGCAAATTTATTGGCAAATGTGCAGCCGGCCACGAGAAACAAGGTCATACAACCTGTCATATATCGCAGAATCGACGTGACTCCGCCGGTTTTTCTGCTATGGGCGCTTCTCTGAACTTTAATCGGGGACGCGCGCATGGCCGACAATCCAATGCTGAAATTCGTGAGGCTGGACCAGTCCTATCCGGAAAAGCGCGCCGCCGACGACCGGGCCGACGACTTTCTGGAGATCAGCCGCAGCTTCATCCTCGACAAGGCCGAGGAACAGGCGTCGCGTTGCTCGCAATGCGGTGTGCCCTATTGCTCGACGCACTGCCCGCTGCACAATCACATCCCCGACTGGCTGCGCCTGACCGCAGAGGGGCGGCTGCGCGAAGCCTATGAACTCAGCAACCTGACCTCCACCATGCCGGAAATCTGCGGCCGCATCTGCCCGCAGGACCGCCTGTGCGAAGGCAATTGCGTCATCGAATTTTCGGGGCACGGCGCCGTCACCATCGGCTCGGTGGAAAAATACATCACCGACACCGCCTGGAAGGAAGGCTGGGTCGAACCGCTCGTCCCCGACAGCCCTACCGGCCAGTCGGTCGGCGTCATCGGCGCCGGCCCCGCCGGCCTCACCACGGCGGAATATCTGCGCGCGGCGGGGCACGAGGTGCATGTCTATGACCGGCACGACCGCGCGGGCGGGCTGCTGACCTACGGCATCCCCGGCTTCAAGCTGGAAAAGGACGTGGTGATGCGCCGCGTCCAGCGCCTCAAGGATGGCGGCATCGTCTTTCATGAGAGCTTCGAAGTCGGCCGCGATGCCAGCCTGGAAGAGCTGCGCCAGCGCCATGACGCGATCCTGATCGCCACCGGCGTCTACAAGCCCCGCGACATCAAGGCGCCCGGCGTCGGCGCGGGCGGCGTGGTCAAGGCGCTCGACTATCTCACCGCCTCCAACAAGGCGGGCTTCGGCGACGCCGTGCCCGGCCATGAGGACGGCACGCTGCTCGCCACCGGCAAGCATGTCGTGGTGATCGGCGGCGGCGACACGGCGATGGACTGCGTGCGCACCGCCATCCGCCAGGGCGCGGCCTCGGTGAAGTGCCTCTACCGCCGCGACCGCGACAATATGCCGGGCTCGCAGCGCGAAGTCGCCAATGCCGAGGAAGAAGGCGTCGAATTTGTCTGGCTCACCGCGCCCATCGCCTTCGAGGGCACCGATCATGTCACCGGCGTCAAGGTGACGAAGATGCGCCTCGGCCAGCCCGACGCCTCCGGCCGCCGCGCGCCCGAGCCTGATCCGGGCAGCGAGCATACGCTTGCCGCCGATCTCGTCATCAAGGCGCTGGGCTATGACCCGGAGGATCTGCCCCGGCTGTTCGGCAGCGACGACCTCTCCGTCACCCGCTGGGGCACGCTGCGCGTCGATCACAAGACGATGATGACGTCGCTCGACGGCGTGTTCGCTGCCGGCGACATCGTGCGCGGCGCGAGCCTCGTTGTCTGGGCGATCCGCGACGGGCGCGATGTGACCGAGCATATGCACCGCTACCTCAGAGCAAAAGCCAAGGTCAGCGACCGCATCACCGCCTGATCCATATAGTCCCTCCGTTCGGTTCGAGCTTGTCGAGAACGGGGGACATGGTTCTCGACAAGCTCGAACCGAACGACATCAAGAGGAAGCGCCGATGACCGACACTCCCTATATGGCCAGCCCGGAAGAACGGGCGCGTATCGCTGCCGAGGGCATGTATCACCCGGACCTGGAAGGCGACGCCTGTGGCGTGGGCCTCGTCGCCGCGACCGACGGGCGGCCCTCCCGCCGCGTCGTCGCCAGCGCGATCGATGCGCTGAAAGCGGTTTGGCACCGTGGCGCAGTGGACGCGGACGGCAAGACCGGCGACGGCGCGGGCATCCATGTCGACCTGCCGGTCCGCTTCTTCGACGACGCGATCGCCGATTCCGGCCACAAGCCGCTGCCCAACCGCCTGGCCGTCGGCATGATCTTCCTGCCGCGCACGGACCTTAGCGCCCAGGAAACCTGCCGCACCATCGTCGAGGCGGAGATCATCGACGCGGGCTACACCATCTATGGCTGGCGGCAGGTGCCGGTCGACGTGTCGGTCATCGGCGAAAAGGCGCAGCGCACCCGCCCCGAAATCGAGCAGATCATGATCGCCGGCCCGATGCCGGAGGAGCGCGACGTCGCCGAGTTCGAAAAGGATCTCTACCTCATCCGCCGCCGGATCGAAAAGAAGGTGATCGCCGCGCAGATCAGCGACTTCTACGTCTGCTCGCTCAGCTGCCGCTCGATCATCTACAAGGGGCTGTTCCTCGCCGAATCGCTCTCGGTCTTTTACCCGGACTTGCAGGACGACCGGTTCGAGAGCCGGGTCGCCATCTTCCACCAGCGCTATTCCACCAACACCTTCCCGCAATGGTGGCTGGCGCAGCCGTTCCGCACGCTCGCCCATAATGGCGAGATCAACACGATCCGCGGCAACAAGAACTGGATGAAGAGCCACGAGATCAAGATGGCGTCGCTGGCCTTCGGCGAACAGTCGGAGGACATCAAGCCCGTGATCCCGGCCGGCGCGTCCGACACCGCGGCGCTCGACGCTGTGTTCGAGGCGATCTGCCGCTCGGGCCGCGACGCGCCCACGGCCAAGCTGATGCTGGTGCCCGAAGCCTGGCAGGCGGGCAGCGCGGACCTGCCCAAGGCCCACGCCGACATGTATGAATATCTCGCCAGCGTGATGGAGCCGTGGGACGGCCCCGCCGCGCTCGCCATGACGGACGGCCGCTGGGTCGTCGCCGGTGTCGATCGCAACGCGCTGCGCCCGCTGCGCTATACGCTGACCGGCGACAATCTGCTGATCGTCGGCTCCGAAACCGGCATGGTCGTCGTGCCCGAAACCACCATCGTCAAGAAGGGCCGCATGGGTCCGGGCCAGATGATCGCCGTCGATCTGCTCGAAGGCGAAATCTATGACGACCGCGCGATCAAGGACCGGATTGCGGGCGAGCGCCCCTATGGCGACCTCATCAAGGACTTCCTGACCGTCGACGATCTGGGCGACGCGCAGAGCGCGCTGCCGCAGTGGGACAAGACCGAACTGACCCGCCGTCAGGTCGCCGCCAACATGACGCTGGAGGATATGGAACTGATCCTCAGCCCGATGGTGCAGGATGCGAAGGAAGCGGTCGGATCGATGGGCGACGACACGCCGCTCGCCGTCATCTCCGACAAGCCGCGCACGATCAGCCATTTCTTCCGGCAGAATTTCAGCCAGGTCACGAACCCGCCGATCGATCCGCTGCGCGAACGCTATGTCATGAGCCTCAAGACGCGCTTCTCCAACCTCCACAACATCCTGGAGGAAGGGGCGCAGAACAGCCATGTTCTGGTGCTGGACTCGCCGGTCGTGACCAGCGGCGAATGGGCGCGGCTGAAGGCCTATTTCGGCCCGGCCGTAGCGGAGATCGACTGCACCTTCCCGTCAAGCGGGGGCCAGGAGCAGCTGCGCGCCGCGATCCGCCGCATCCGCGAGGAAGCCGAGCAGGCGGTGCGCGAAGGCCGCACCGAAATCTTCCTGACCGACGAGGGCGTGAGCGCCGACCGGGTGGCGATCCAAGGTGTTCTGGCGGCGGCCGCCGTCCACACGCATCTGGTACGCAAGGGGCTGCGCTCCTACGCCTCGATCAACGTGCGCACCGCCGAAGCGCTCGACACCCATTATTTCGCGGTGCTGATCGGCGTCGGCGCGACCACGGTGAACGCCTATCTCGCCGAAGCCAGCATCGCCGACCGCCATGGGCGCGGCCTGTTCGGCACGCTCGACCTCGACACCTGCATCGAACGCTATCGCACGGCGATCAACGAAGGCCTGCTCAAGATCATGTCCAAGATGGGCATCGCGGTCATCAGCAGCTATCGCGGCGGCTATAATTTCGAGGCGGTGGGCCTGTCCCGCGCACTGGTGAACGATCTTTTCCCGGGGATGCCGGCGAAGATTTCGGGCGAGGGCTATGCCTCGCTCCACTACAGCGCGATGCTGCGCCACGAAAGGGCGTTCGACGCGGCCGCTGTCCGGCTGCCGGTCGGCGGCTTCTACCGCCAGCGGCAGGGGGGCGAGAGCCACGCCTATTCGGCCCAGCTCATGCACCTCTTGCAAAGCTCGGTGGCGACCGACAGCTACTCCACCTATCTCCAATTCTCGCGCGGGGTGCGCGATCTGCCGCCGGTCTATCTGCGCGACCTGATGGAGTTCAACTTCGCCCGCGAAGCCGTGCCCATCGATGAAGTGGAAGCGACGACGGAAATCCGCAAGCGCTTCGTGACCCCGGGGATGAGCCTCGGCGCGCTCAGCCCCGAAGCGCACGAGACGCTCGCCATCGCGATGAACCGCATCGGCGCGAAGGCGGTGTCAGGCGAAGGCGGTGAGGATGCGAACCGCTTCAAGCCCTACGAAAATGGCGACAACGCCAATTCGGTCATCAAGCAGATCGCGTCCGGCCGCTTCGGCGTCCATGCCGAATATCTCGGGTCCGCCGAGGAGATCGAGATCAAGGTCGCACAGGGCGCCAAGCCCGGCGAAGGCGGCCAGCTGCCCGGCTTCAAGGTGACGGAATTCATCGCGAGGCTGCGCCACTCGACACCCGGCGTGACGCTCATCTCGCCGCCGCCGCACCACGACATCTATTCGATCGAGGATCTGGCGCAGCTCATCTACGACTGCAAGCAGATCAACCCGCGCGCGAAGGTGTGCGTCAAGCTCGTCAGTCAGGCCGGCATCGGCACGGTCGCGGCCGGCGTGGCGAAGGCTCATGCCGACGTCATCCTCGTTGCCGGTCATGTCGGCGGCACCGGCGCGTCGCCCCAGACCAGCATCAAATATGCCGGCACGCCGTGGGAAATGGGCCTGTCCGAAACCAATCAGGTGCTGACCCTCAACGGCCTGCGCCACCGGGTGAAGCTGCGCACCGACGGCGGGCTCAAGACCGGGCGCGACATCGTCATCGCCGCGATCCTGGGCGCGGAGGAGTTCGGCATCGGCACCCTCTCCCTCGTCGCCATGGGCTGCATCATGGTGCGCCAGTGCCACAGCAACACCTGCCCGGTGGGCGTGTGCGTGCAGGACGAGAAACTGCGGGCAAAGTTCACCGGCACGCCGGAGAAGGTCATCAATCTCATGACCTTCATCGCGGAGGAAGTGCGCGAAATCCTCGCCCGGCTTGGATTCCGCAGCCTGGACGAGGTGATCGGCCGCACCGAATTGCTCAAGCAGGTCAATCGCGGCGCGGAGCATCTCGACGATCTCGACCTCAATCCCATCCTCGCCAAGGTGGACGCGCCCGATGACCAGCGCCGCTTCAGCCTGGAAGGGCGCAACCCGGTGCCGGACAGCCTCGACGCGCAGATGATGAAGGACGCACGCGCCGTGTTCGAACGGGGCGAGAAGATGCAGCTGACCTATACGGTGCGCAACACGCACCGGGCGGTCGGCACGCGCCTGTCCGCCGCCGTCACGGAGAAATTCGGCATGTCGACGCTGGCGGACGGCCACCTGACCGTGCGCCTGCGTGGGTCCGCCGGCCAGTCGCTGGGCGCCTTCCTGTGCAAGGGCATCACGCTGGAGGTGTTCGGCGACGCCAACGACTATGTCGGCAAGGGGCTGTCGGGCGGAATCATCAAGGTGCGCACCACCGTCTCCTCGCCTTTGTCGTCGAAGGACAACACCATCATCGGCAACACCGTCCTCTATGGCGCGACCAGCGGCAAGCTGTTCGCGGCGGGGCAGGCGGGCGAGCGCTTCGCCGTCCGCAACTCCGGCGCGCAGGTCGTGGTGGAAGGCTGCGGCGCGAACGGGTGCGAATATATGACCGGGGGCACCGCCGTCATCCTCGGCAAGACCGGCGCGAATTTCGGCGCGGGCATGACCGGGGGCATGGCCTTCATCCTCGACGAGGATGGCAGCTTCCCGGCGCAGGCCAATCCCGAAAGCATCGTCTGGCAGCGGCTGGACAGCGCCTATTGGGAAGCGCAGGTCAAGGCGCTGATCGCCGAACATGCGGTGGCGACCGACAGCAAATGGTCGAACACCATCCTCGACGACTGGGATCGCTGGCGGCGCTATATCTGGCAGGTGTGCCCGAAGGAGATGGTGAACCGCCTCGCCCATCCGCTGAGCGACGCGGCTGCGGAGACGGTCGCCGCCGAGTAACCGGCTTTCACGGCTGCATGTCGGGCGTCGTCGGGGCAACCGGCGGCGGCGGCGTTGCCCCGTCTGGGAGCACGGCGTCCTGCTGGGCTGCGGCTGGTCGTGCAGCCACATCGGCGCTGGCAAAGCGCACGATATTGGCGGGAAGCTGCTCGATCGCCCGGGGCGGCTCGGGCGGCGCCTCCTCATCGAGCGGTGTGTCGGAAAGATAGTCGCGCACCACCGGATCGCTGCTCTCGCCCCCGGTCATGCCGCTCTGGTCCCAGCCGGCCATGTCGGCATGCCATTGGCGATCCGCCAGCGTCGGCCCGCATCCCTTGCATATGATCTCTGTCGGACCGCGCAGCGCCGTGTCTTCGGCCATCAGTGGGGCGCTTTCCCCGATCCAGCTTTCCTCCGCCGTCACGTCCGCTGGCGATCCGCCCTGCGGACTGGTGGCGTAGGTGCCCAGGCCCAGCCCCATCACCATCGCCGCGGCGGCGGTCGCGCCCGCCGACATCCAGAATGTGCCCGGCATCGTCTCGTCTCCCGCGCCGTCGCACCGTCCCACCGGCGGCGGCGTCACTGTCCTCTCGCCCTCAAAACGCAAAGTCACATCACTTGTTGCATGGCCCGAAAGCCTTTGCTAAGGGCCGCCTCCTACCAAGGCACCGGCCCCGCCGGTTTCCTGTTTGATGTGCGGTCATGGCGGAATTGGTAGACGCGCAACGTTGAGGTCGTTGTGGCCGAAAGGCCGTGGAAGTTCGAGTCTTCTTGACCGCACCATCACTCCGAACATCGTGAGAGCATCGCCTTCGGGCGCACGGTCCTGTCCGCCGCCACGGCGTACGCGCACGAAAAAAGCCGGGCGAAACGCTGTCCGCCCGGCCGTTTCCGTTTCTGCTAACAGACCTTACAGCGTGCGCACCCATCCCGCCGGATCGGCCACCGTGCCGCGCTGGATGCCGGTCAGTTCCGCGCGCAGGCTTTCGGTGACGAGGCCGCCATCGCCGTTGCCGACGGTGAAGTCGCCGCTTGCGCTCTTGACCGTGCCGATCGGCGTCACCACCGCCGCGGTGCCGCAGGCGAAGGCTTCGCGCAGCCGCCCGCTTGTCGCATCGTCCCGCCACTGGGCGAAGCTGTAGGGCTCCTCACGCACCGTCATCCCCTTGGCGCGGGCCAGGCTGATGATCGAATCGCGGGTGATGCCGGGCAGGATCGTGCCGCCCAGCGGCGGCGTGATGATCGACCCGTCATCCATCACGAAGAACACGTTCATGCCGCCCAGTTCCTCGACCCACTTGTTCTCGGCGGCGTCCAGGAACACGACCTGATCGCAGCCATGGCCGGTCGCCTCCTTCTGCGCGACCAGCGAAGCGGCATAGTTGCCGCCGCACTTGGCCGCGCCCGTGCCGCCGCGCGCCGCGCGGGTATAATGTTCCGACACCCAAAGCGTGACCGCCTTCTTGCCGCCCTTGAAATAGGCGCCGGCGGGGGAGGCGATGACGCAGAAAATATATTCGCTGGACGGGCGCACGCCCAGAAACGCCTCGCTCGCGAACAGGAAGGGCCGCAGGTACAGGCTCCCGTCCCCGCCCGGAATCCAGTCCGCGTCGATCTTCACCAGTTCCTCGATCGCCTCCAGGAACATGTCCTCCGGCAGCACCGGCATCGCCAGCCGCTCGGCTGAATCGGCGAAGCGGCGGGCATTCTCCTCCGGCCGGAACATGGCGACGCTGCCGTCGGCTAGGCGATAGGCCTTCATGCCCTCGAAAATCTCCTGCGCATAATGCAGCACCGCGCAGGCGGGATCGAGCTGGAACGGACCGCGCGGCTCCACCTTGTGGCTGTGCCAGCCCTGTCCCTCGGTATAGCGGATCGTCACCATATGGTCGGTGAAGATGCGGCCGAAGCCGGGATCTTCCAGCAACACGGCGCGCTCGTTCGCCGCGACCGCCTGGGCATTGCGGGTGACGGTGAAGCGCGACATCTGCTCGGCGGCCATGGTGAGTCTCCTTATGCTGGCTCGGAGGGCCGCCTATGTCACAGAGCGGCCCGTGAAACAATGGTCATATATGCTGACCTATTTGCGCTACAAAAGGTCCAGCCCGGCGGCGCTGGCCCCTTTCCGCCACCGCGCCCGCCGGCTATCGCCTTTCCCATGCACCTCTTTTCGGACAACGCCACGCCCGTCTGCCCGGCCGTCCTGGCCGCGATGCTGGCGGCCGACCGGGCCGACCATGGCTATGACGGCGACGCCTGGAGCGCACGGCTCGACGCTGCCTTCTCCGCGCTGTTCGACGCGCCGGTCAGCGCCCTGTGGGTCGCCAGCGGCACGGCGGCGAACAGCATCGCGCTCGCCACCCTGTGCCCGCCCTATGGCGCGATTGTCGCGCATGAAGAGGCGCATATCGCCACCGACGAATGCGGCGCGCCGGGCTTCTTCACCCATGGCGCAACTCTCATGACCCTGCCCGGCGACGGCGCGAAGCTGCACCCCGAAAGGCTGCGGGAGCGACTGAAGGCGATCCGCCCCGACATCCACCAATCCCCCGCCCGCGCGCTCAGCATCACCAACGCCACCGAATATGGCCGCGCCTACACGCCCGATGAAGTAGCGGCGCTGGGCGATGTGGCGAAAGCGCACGGCCTTGGCTTCCACATGGACGGCGCGCGCTTCGCCAATGCGGTCGCGCATATGGGCTGCGCGCCGGCCGACGTCACTTGGCGGGCGGGCGTCGATGCGCTGTCCTTCGGCTGCGTCAAGAATGGCGGGATGGTCGGCGAAGCGCTGCTCTTCTTCGGCCCGCAGGCGGAGGCTCGCGCGGCCGAGGCCAAGCGGTGGCGCAAGCGGTCGGGCCATCTCTTCTCCAAGGGCCGCTACCTCGCCGCGCAGATAGGGGCGATGATCGAGGATGATCTGTGGCTGCGCAACGCCCGCGCCGCCAATGCCGCCGCGCAGGCGCTTGCCCTTGCCGCCGGCGACCGGCTGCTCCACCCGGTGGAGGCGAACGAACTGTTCGTGCGCCTGAGCGCGGCGGAGGCGGCCGCCCTGCGCGCGCAGGGCTTCGATTTCTACGACTGGGGCGAGGGCGCGGCGCGTTTCGTCACCAACTGGTCGCAGGACGCCGACAGCGTCGCTCCCTTCGCCGCCGCGCTCGGCGCGCTGAACGCGCCATGAGCGTGGTGAAGGGCGGCGTCCTCCTCCCCTTCGCCCTCGTCACGCTGATCTGGAGTTCGACCTGGATCGTCATCCGGGACCAGCTGGGGACGGTGCCGGCCAGCTGGTCGGTCTGCTACCGCTTCCTGCTCGCGGGCGTCGCCATGGCCATCTTTGCGCGGATACGGGGCGTGCCGCTGCGCATCGGGCGCTCCGGCCTGCTCTTCGCCGCCGCGATCGGCACGGCGCAGTTCGTGCTCAACTTCAACTTCGTCTACCGGGCGGAGCATTTCCTCACCTCGGGCGTGGTCGCGGTCATCTATGCGATGCTGCTCATCCCCAACTCCATCCTCTCCTTCCTGATTTTCCGTCAGCCGGTCAGCCGCGCCTTCGTCGGCGGATCGGCGGTGGCGGTGGGCGGCATCGTCCTCATGCTGCTGCACGAATATCGCGCCGCCGGCGTCGCGCCGGACAAGGTGCTGCTCGGCGCGGCTTTCTCGATCGCCGGCCTGCTCAGCGCGTCGGCCGCCAACGTCATGCAGGGGATGGAGATCGCCCGCCGCCTGCCGATGGTCGCCGTGCTCGCCTGGGCGATGCTGATCGGCGCAGCGGTGGATGCCGCCTTCGCCTGGGCGACGGTTGGACCGCCCGTGTTCGATCCTCGGCCGGCCTATCTGATGGGCGTCGCCTGGCTTGGCCTTGCCGGGTCGGTCGTCACCTTCCCGCTCTATTTCACGCTGATCCAGCGCATGGGCGCGGGCCGCGCCGCCTATACCAGCGTTCTCATCCCGGTCATCGCCATGCTGATCTCGACCCTGGCGGAGGGGTATCGCTGGTCCGCGCTGGCGCTGGCGGGCGCGCTGCTGGCGGTGGCCGGCATGGCCATCGCCCTGCGCGCCAAGTCCGCCTAGCGCGTCCGATACCGCCGCTTCGCCCTATCGACCTTGTCGATCAAGCTGGCGATCGATTCGGCCGACCGCACCGGCCGCGCCGGCACGGACAGATCGGACATGCGGTGGGCCAGAGCGGCGAAATTGCGGTTGATGCGCGTCATGGCGCGCTTGTGCGGAGGCCCGGTTAACAAGGCGTAAACCATGCGCCGCACCGCTCACAGACAGGCGCGCAACCCTTCCGCGAACGTCGGATAGCGCGGCGTCCAGCCGAGCAGCCGCTTTGCCCGGCCATTCGCCACCCGCCGGTTTTCAGCATAGAAAGCGCGCGCCATCGGCGACAGGCCCGCCGCCTCCAGCGGCACGATCGGCGGCGGCGCCTGTCGCAACAGCGCGCACGCCTCCTCGATCACCCGGTTCTGCGAGCAGGGCAGGTCATCGGCCAGATTATAGACCCCCGCCGGCCCCGTGAAGGAGGCGACAATGCCGGCGGCGATGTCATCCACATGCACGCGGCTGAACACCTGCCCCGCAAGGTCGATGCGATGCGCCCGGCCCTCTCGCACCCGGTCGAGCGCCGACCGGCCGGGTCCATAGATGCCCGGCAGGCGAAACCGCCGCATGTCGGGGCGGAGCGCCCCCCAATCCGCGTCGGCCCGCGCCCGCGCACTGCGCCGCCCGCCACCCACGGGACTGGCCTCATCCACCCATGCGCCTGCCGCATCGCCATAGACGCCTGTCGAGGAGAGATAGCCGGTCCACTGCGCCGGCGCGGCGGCGATCGTCGCGCCATAACGGGTCAGCACCGGATCGCCATTGTCCTGGGGTGGCACCGAGGAAAGGATATGGCTGGCCCGGCTTATGGCGCCACGAACCGCATCCTCGTCGTCAAAAGCGATGCTGTCCGCGTCAGCGATGCGCCGCACGCCCGTCACCCCCCAGCCCTCGGCGCGGAGGCGATCGGCCAACCGCGACGCGGTATAGCCCATGCCGAGGATGAGCATGTGGGCCATCATTCCCTCCCGTACGGAAGGAACAACATTCAGACCGTGAAGCTCTCGCCGCAGCCGCAACTGCCCCTGGCGTTGGGATTGGTGAACACGAAACCGGCGGTGAAATCATCCTCCACCCAGTCCATCGTCGATCCGATGAGGTAGAGCACCGACGCACCATCGATGTAGAAGGTGCCGCCCGGCGTCTCGATCTTCTCGTCCAGCGGCACTTCCTGCGTCACATAATCGACCGAGTAGGCAAGCCCGGAGCAACCGCGCCGGGGGGTGGAGAGCTTGACGCCGATCGTGCCCTCGGGCGCCTGTCGCATCAGGTCGGCGATCCGCTCCTGCGCGCTGGGCGTCAGGATGACGGCGGCGGGCCGGGCGCGGGTCTTGGTGGCGGTGTCACCCATCACAGCATCCCCAGTTCAAGTTTCGCCTCGTCGCTCATCTTCTGCGGGTCCCATGGCGGGTCCCAGACGAGATTGACCTGCGCGTCGCCCACGCCCGGGACCGCGCCGACGCGCAGCTCGACCTCGCCCGGCATGGATTCGGCGACCGGGCAATGCGGCGTGGTCAGCGTCATGGTGACGGCGACATGGCCGTCCTGCGTCACATCGACGCCGTAGATGAGGCCGAGATCGTAGATGTTCACCGGAATCTCGGGATCGTAAATCTCCTTGAGCGCGTCGATCACGCCGTCATAGACGCTGCCGCCCGGCTCGCCGGCGGGCGTTTGCGCGGGCTTTTGCGCCAGGAAGCCGTCGAGATAGTCGCGCTGGCGCGGGGCGGCATCGACCGCCTCCTCGACGCGCGCCTTGGGCGGAGCCTCCACCGCCTCCACTTCCTCGACCACGATCTTGCGTTCCCCGGAATGCGTATCAGTCATGGGCAAAAATCTTCCTGACCCGTTCAAGTCCCGCGACCAGCGCGTCCACGTCGCTCTCGTCGCTGTAGATGCCGAAGCTCGCCCGCGCGGTCGCCTCGACGCGCAGATGCCGCATCAGCGGCTGGGCGCAATGATGCCCGGCGCGGATGGCGACGCCCGTTTCGTCCAATATGGTGCCGACATCATGCGGATGCACCCCCTCCACCTCGAAAGAGAGGATGCCCGCGCTGTCCGCCGGACCGAACAGCCGCACGCTGTTCATCCCGGCCAGCGCGGCGCGCGCCCGCCCCACCAGCGCGCATTCATGGGCATGAATCGCGTCCAGCCCGACCCCTTGCACATAATCGATCGCCGCCGACAGGCCGACGACGCCGGTGATATGCGGCGTTCCCGCCTCGAACCGCGTCGGGGCCGACGCGTAGGTCGTTTTCTCGAACGTCACTTTGTCGATCATCGACCCGCCACCCTGATAGGGCGGCATGGCGTCGAGCAACTCCTTACGCCCCCACAGCACGCCGATGCCGGTCGGGCCATAGAGCTTGTGCCCGGAAAAGACGTAGAAATCGCAACCCATCGCCTGCACATCCACCGCAAGGCGCGGTACCGCCTGGCAGCCGTCGATCAGGATTTTCGCACCGGCGCCATGGGCGATCTCCGCCGCTCGCCGCACGTCGAGCACGCTGCCCAACACGTTCGACACATGGGCGAGCGCGACCATCTTGTGATGCGGCGTGATCATCGCAGCCATCGCGTCGAGGTCGATCTGCCCGTCCGCGATCAGCGTCACGACGTCGATCGCCGCCCCCACCTGCTCGGCGACGATCTGCCAGGGCACGATATTGCTGTGATGCTCCAGGGTGGAGAGCAGGATGCGGTCCCCGGCCTTGAGCTGCGTTCCCGCCCAGCTATGCGCGACGAGGTTGATCCCCTCGGTCGCGCCGCGCACATAGACGATCTCGCTGTCCGACTGCGCGCCGATGAACGCCGCGACCTTCCGCCGCGCCGCTTCATAGGCCAGCGTCATGGTCGCCGACCGCTCGTAGACGCCCCGATGCACCGTCGCATAATCCGGCCCATAGGCCCGCGCGATGGCGTCGATGACCGATTGCGGCTTCTGCGCTGTCGCGGCGCTGTCGAGATAATGCCAGTCGCCCACGCCGGGGAAATCATGACGGAGGGTCAGCAAACCGTTCGCCCTGAGCGAAGTCGAAGGGCTCGGCTGAGCCGCAGGCGAAGTCCCTTCGCTGCGCTCAGTGGAGGGCTTCGACAGGCTCAGCCCGAACGGTGAAGATGCGCGGTCGTCCGTCATACCAGCGTCTCCAGCTTGGCGAGCGCAGCCGCCTCCAGCGCGTCCCGGACGCCGTCGTCCGCCACATCGTCGAACACGCCCGCCACGAACGCCTTCAACAGCAGCGTCTTGGCCGTCGCCGGGTCCATGCCGCGCGACGCCATGTAGAAGAGCGCCGCCTTGTCCAGCTCGCCAACCGTCGCGCCATGCGCGCATTTCACGTCGTCGGCGTAGATTTCAAGCTCCGGCTTGGCGTTCGCCGTCGCCGTGCGGTCCAGCAGCATCGCCTTCACCGACTGGAAGGCATCGGTCCGTTGCGCATCGCGCGCGACGTTGATGGACCCGAGATAGCTGCCCGTCGCCCGCTGGCCCAGGATCGACCGGATGGTCTGGCCGCTGGTCGCATCGGGCTGCGCATGGGTCACGCGGGTGACGATCTCCAGCGTCTGGTCGCCGCCGCCGATCATCGCGCCGCGCAGTTCGAAATGCGCCCCGCGCCCCAGCGTCACGTCGAACGTCACCCGGCCGAGCCGGCCACCGGCGTTGAGCAGATGAAAGTCGCACCGCGCCCCGTCCGCGATCGTGACGATATAGTCATGCACCGCCGCAGCCCCGTCCGCCGCATCCTGCAACAGATGATGCACCGCGCTTTGGCCCGCCGCCACGTCGATGCGCGTGGGTGACGGCAAGGGCCAGACCGAGGCGACCGCTTCCAGATCGCTGTAGCGCCAGGCTTCGTCGCGGCGCGTGGGAAGAGCAAGCGCGTTCACGCAGCCACCACCTCCGCATAGCCTTCGCGCTCCAGCTCCAGCGCCAGCTCCGGCCCGCCCGACTTCACGATCCTGCCCCCGGCAAGCACATGCACATAGTCCGGCTTCACATAGTCGAGCAGCCGCTGATAATGGGTGATGAGCAGCACCGCCTTGTCGGGCTGGCGCATGATCGCATTGATCCCCGCGCCCACGATCTTGAGCGCATCGATGTCGAGGCCGCTGTCCGTTTCGTCCAGGATGGCGAGCTTCGGGTCGAGGATGCCCATCTGCACCATTTCCGCCCGCTTCTTCTCGCCGCCGGAAAAGCCGACATTCACCGGCCGCTTGAGCATCTCCATGTCGAGGCCGAGCAGCGCCGCCTTCTCCTTGGCGAGACGGATGAACTCGCCGCCGTTCAGCTCCGCCTCACCCCGCGCGCGCTTCTGGCTGTTGAGGCTCTCGCGCAGAAATTGCAGGTTGGACACGCCCGGTATCTCGACCGGATACTGGAAACCCAGGAACAGGCCCGCCGCCGCGCGCTCATGCGGCTCCATGTCGAGCAGGTCCGCGCCCAGGAACGTCGCGCTCCCGCCCGTCACCGCATATCCCGGCCGCCCGCCCAGCGTGTAGGCCAGCGTCGATTTGCCCGCGCCGTTCGGCCCCATGATCGCATGGATCTCGCCCGCGTTGATGGTGAGCGACAGGCCTTTCAGAATCGGCTTGCCGTCGATGGCGTTGGTCAGGGTGTCGATGGTCAGCATGGTCTTCATTTCGGTTGGGCGCGCTGCGCCAGGATGGTCTGGGTGAGCAGGATGACCGACCGCTGGCGGAAATCGGCCTTGGTCAGCTCGATTTTCTCGGGCGTGTCCGCTTCGGGCAGGTCGGCGACCGCCGCGTCGAGCAACGGCTCGCACTGCGCCGTCGCGCCCCGCGCGATCATGTCGGCGGGCGCATCGCCCTGCGCGGCGGCCTGCTCGCTCGCATGGGCCTCCCCGCACGCCTGATAGGCGGCGCGCGGATCGGGGGCAGGCGCGGACGCGCCCTGCATCGCCAGAGCCAGCAGCAGCCCGCCCGCCATCACTTGGCCCCGTGCGCGCGCTGAAGCGTCCGCGCGGTCCAGAACGCCATGTCGCGCACATCGCCGGGCGCGGGGAACAGCGTATCGATATGCCGCTTGATCGGCATATAGGGCCACCAGTCCGCCCCCGGCTCAGGCGACCCCTTCTCCAGCAGGCCGGTCACGAACTCCGTCACCGGACCCATGCGGGCGAGGTTGGGCGCTTTCGCCTTGTGGAACGCCTTGTCGCTCTTGAGCTTCTCGGTAAAGGCCGCATCGCCCTGCTCCAGCGCCGCCCGCGCCTCGGCCTGATAGGCGTCGAGATCGCCGAAATCCTTCCGCGCCCGCGCCTCCAACTCGCCGTCTTCCAGCTCATAATCCTCGGTCAGAATGCGGATCGCGGCAGTCCACGCCTGCCCGTTCCCCACATCCTCCGCGAAATCCGCGAGGGCATCCTGAATATCGTCTTCGTCGCTCATTCGGTAAGGTCTCTTGTTATCTTAAGCCCCTCCCCTTCAGGGGAGGGGTTGGGGTGGGGCGCTCGCCGATCGGGAAGGCTTTCGAGCCGGTCGAGCAACGCACGCGCCACGCCTTCCAGATTGCCCATCACATCGGCGTTCGTAACGCGGAAAACGTGATAGCCCTGCGCTTGCAGCTTCGCCGTGCGACGCGCGTCAGCGCTTGGGTCGAGGTGCGTATCGCCATCGACTTCGGCGATCAGCCCTTTGCGCGGGCAGAGGAAGTCAGCAATAGCATCGCCGATCACAGCTTGTCGGCGAAACTTATATCCACCTAGCTGGGAATGAGACAGGATGCTCCATAGCCGCGTTTCGGGTTCCGTTGCATTATTGCGGTTGTTGCGAGCATTTTCACCAATTGCATCGAGCCGCCCAGCCGCAACGCCCCACCCCCGGCCCTTCGGCGGCGGCACGTGACGCCGCCGAACCTGAAGGGGAGGGGAATCGATGGATACCGTCCAGTCATGAAGGTCGGTCTGCTCACCCATCACCCGACCGATCCCTCCAGCGAAATGCCCAGCAGCTTCTGCGCCTCGACCGCGAATTCCATCGGCAGCTGCTGCAACACTTCCCGCGCGAAGCCGTTGACGATCAGGCCCACCGCCGCCTCCTGATCCAGCCCGCGCTGCATCGCGTAGAACAGCTGGTCATCGGAAATCTTGCTGGTCGTCGCCTCATGCTCGATCTGCGCGCTGGGGTTCCGCACTTCGATATAGGGCACGGTATGCGCCCCGCACCGGTCGCCGAGCAGCAGCGAATCGCACTGGGTGAAGTTGCGCACCCCCTCCGCCCCGGGCGCCACGCGCACCAGCCCGCGATAGGTGTTGTTCGACCGCCCGGCCGAAATCCCCTTCGACACGATGGTCGACCGCGATCCCTTGCCGTTATGGATCATCTTGGTGCCGGTATCGGCCTGCTGCATATTGTTGGTGAGCGCGACCGAGTAGAATTCCCCGACGCTATTCTCGCCGTTCAGCACGCAGGACGGATATTTCCACGTAATCGCAGACCCCGTCTCCACCTGCGTCCACGAAACCTTGCTGTTGCGCCCCTGGCACAAGGCCCGCTTGGTCACGAAATTATAGATGCCGCCCTTGCCGCTCTCGTCGCCGGGATACCAGTTCTGCACGGTCGAGTATTTGATCTCCGCGTCGTCCAGCGCGACCAGTTCCACGACCGCGGCGTGCAGCTGATTCTCGTCGCGCATCGGCGCGGTGCAGCCTTCGAGATAGGAGACGTAAGACCCCTCGTCCGCGACGATCAAAGTCCGCTCGAACTGCCCGGTATTCTCCGCATTGATGCGGAAATAGGTGGACAGCTCCATAGGGCAGCGCACGCCCTTGGGAATGTAGACGAAGGTGCCGTCGGAAAAGACCGCGCAATTCAGGCAAGCGAAATAATTGTCGCGCATCGGCACGACCTTGCCCAGCCACTGGCGCACCAGCTCGGGATATTCCTTCACCGCCTCGCTGATCGATCGGAAGATGACCCCCGCCTCCTCCAGCTCCTTGCGGAAGGTGGTGGCGACCGAGACGCTGTCGAACACCGCGTCCACCGCCACCTTGCGCGCGCCCTTGACCCCGGCCAGCACTTCCTGCTCGGCGATCGGGATGCCCAGCTTCTTGTAGGTTGCCAATATCTCGGGATCGACCTCATCGAGCGAGTTCAGCTCCGCCTTCTTCTTCGGCTCGGCATAATAGTATGCATCCTGATAGTCGATCGGCGGGACGTTCAGCTTCGCCCAGTCCGGCGCTTCCATCCCCTGCCACATCGCAAACGCCTTCAGCCGCCAGTCGAGCAGCCATTGCGGCTCGCCCTTCTTGGCGGAAATGAAGCGGACCGTGTCTTCGTTCAGCCCCTTGGGCGCGAAGTCCTGCTCGATCGCCGACGACCAGCCATGCTCATAGGCCGACGCGCGCTCCGCCGCCTCATGCGCCTCGCGGTTGCGGATGTTCAGCTCGTCGGTCATGCCATTTCTCTCGTCAAACTCGCAATCGTCACCCCGGCGAGCGCCGCCCGGATCGCATCGTTCGCCACATTCATGTGCGGGCGGATGCGGCAATCGGTCTCCAGATTGCAGTCATGCGCGCCCATTTCGGCGCAGGCGGTCATGGCGATCGGCCCTTCGACCGCCTCCACCACATCGGCCAGCGTGATCGCGGCAGGCGGGCGCGACAGCCGCACCCCGCCGCCTGTCCCCCGGCTCGATTCGAGCAGCCCCGCCGCGGACAGCCGGCTCACCAGCTTCTGCGCGGTGGGCAGCGGGATGCCGGTCTCGGCGCTCAGCGTCGTCGCGTTCATCCTGGCCGCACCGCAATGACGCGCGGCGGCGCTCATCAGCACCACGGCATAATCGGCGAAACTCGACAGGCGCATTGCGAACCATTCTCAAATCGGACGGAATCGATCCGATTGCGCGCATGTGGTCCTCCGCGCGCGCAGAATCAAGGCTTTTGTGCGCGCCGTCAGGACAGCCGGTTGAGCGTCGCGACGTCCCCGCCCAGCGACCGGCGCAGCAGGGTAAGCTGCGCCACAGCGCTCGGCTCGGTCTGCAACTGGTGCGGGGTCAAGCCGATGAAATGCTTGATCTCGCGGATGAAGTGCGACTGGTCGTAGAAGCCGCCCTCCTCGCACAATTGCTGCCAGCTTTCCCCGTCCAGCGCGATCCGCGCCGAACAGCGCAGCGCCCGGTATTTGCGCGCCAGCAGCTTGGGCGGTGCGCCATAATAACGATTGGCGAGCCGCGCGAGCTGGCGCGGCGACAGGCCGGTCGTCGCGACCAGCGCCTCGATCCGCGGCGACCCCTCATCCATCAGCCAGGCGTCGATCGCGCCCAGCAGGTCGAGCACGGACTGGCGCGGCGGCCTTATGAGCCGGCCCAGTTCCGCCCAGCACAGATCGGCCATCGCATCGACATCGTCGCCCAGCGCCCTCAACCGCGCCAGCAGGTCCGGCCAGGGCGCGCCACGCTCGGCGGCCAGGTCGCACAGCCGGTCGGCCAGCGCGCTCGCATCCCCGCCGTGGATCGCCATCCACCCGGCCGGCAGCAGCGACAGGCCCAGCACATGCGCCGGCCCATCCAGCTGAAAGCGCGTGGCGCCCATGGTCGGTCCCAGCAGGCAAACCTGCGGCGTCGCCATCACGACGCCATCGTGGAAATGATAATGGCCCCCGCCCGTCAGCATGAAGCGCAACTGCGGCACGTCGGCGCGCGTGAAATCGGCGAAACGCTCGGCGGTCACGGTGAAGACGTACAGCGACCCGATAGAGGCCCGCAGCGACGCGGGCGGCGCGACATAGCGCAGCCGTACCGGCCCCTGCTCCCCATCCACCCGGTAGGAAAGCGACCCCCGCTCGTCCGGCAACGCCACCGCGCCGCCGCTGCTGTCGACGTGAAGCAACCCCATGTTTTTCACCCCAGAACCGTCACTATGCGGCAAGATGGCGGGGGTGCAAGGGGGCAGATGGGCCGAACTGCGCGGAACTGGAGCGGATTTGTGCCTTTCGCGCACCGGCGGCCATAAAAATGACCCGGCAGCCAAGCCGCCGGGTCAGGAAAAGGTCTCATCGGCATAAGCCTAAGAGCCTTCGGGTCGCACGGCTCCCTTACGCCCGACTCGGGGAAATTTTATTGGATGAATCGGACATTTCGGGAACGCAAACTGTCGCCGCCCGGCGCTTTCTTGTTATCATCCGCATGTTTTCGGCTGCTGTGCCTTTCGCGCAACAGCGACTCGACGCCGCGGTTCGCCACTGGCATAGGCCGCCCCATGTCCTATCGCCTGATCCGCCCCCTGCTGTTCGCGCTGGACGCCGAGCGCGCCCATCATCTGTCGATCGCCGCGCTGCGCTTCATGCCGACGCCAAAGCCCCCGGCGCGCGACCCGATGCTCGAAACCACGGTGGCGGGCATCCGCTTCCCCAACCCGGTGGGCCTGGCCGCCGGCTATGACAAGGACGGGCGGATCGCGCACAAGATGCACGGGCTTGGCTTTGGCTTTGCCGAACTCGGCACCCTGACCCCGCTCGCCCAGCCCGGCAATCCGCAGCCGCGCCTGTTCCGCCTGGTCGAGGATCGCGCCGTCATCAACCGCTTCGGCTTCAACAATGGCGGCCAGGGCGCGGCCGCCGACCGCATCGCCCGCTATCGCCGGCCGGTGGGGCAAGGCGGGCCAGTGATCGGCATCAACATCGGCGCGAACAAGGACGCGACCGCCGCCGGGCGCGGCGTCGCCGACTATGTGACAGGGGTCCAGGTCATGGCCCCGCTCGCCGACTATCTCACCGTCAACATCTCCTCCCCCAACACGCCGGGCCTGCGCGCCTTGCAGGGGCGGGCCGCGCTCGACGACCTGCTCGGCGCGGTGATGGCGGCGCGGGGTGCCGGCACCACGCCGATCTTCCTGAAAGTCGCTCCCGACCTCGAACCCGCCGATGTCGAGGACATCGCCGCCGCCTGTGTCGACCACGCCGTCGATGCGCTCATCGTCTCAAACACCACCATCACCCGCCCCGCGCTCCGGTCCGCCCATGCCGGGGAAATGGGCGGCCTGTCGGGCGCGCCGCTCACCGACCTGTCGCATCAGCGGCTCAGGGATTTCCGCCGCCTTCTTGGCAACCGCCTGCCGCTCATCGGCGTCGGCGGCATCGCCTCGGCGGAGCAGGCCTATGCCCGCATCCGCGCCGGGGCGTCACTGGTCCAGCTCTACAGCGCGCTGGTCTATGAAGGCCCTTATCTGGCAAAGCGGATCAATGCGGGCCTGAAGGCGCTGATGCGCCGCGACGGGGTCGCCAATATCGCCGATCTGGTCGGCATCGACGCCTGACGCGCGGAGGGTTGCAGCGCACCATCTATCGGCTAGGGTGCACGCGATGACACTCCGCCTCGCCGGCCTGCTGGCCCCGCTCGCCCTCACCGCCCTCGCGCCCGCCGCCGTCCTGGCGCGGGAACCGGTCGCCCCCAGCGCCACCGTCTCCGCCGCAGACCCTCGCGCCGCACAAGCCGGGCAGGCGATCCTGCGGCAGGGCGGCAGCGCCACCGACGCCGCGATCGCCATGATGCTGACTCTGGGCGTCGTAGAGCCGCACAACAGCGGCATCGGCGGCGGCGGCTTCATCCTCCATCATGACGGACGCAGCGGCGCGCTCGACACGATCGACGGCCGCGAAACCGCGCCCGCAGCCGCCCGCCCCGACCGCTTCATGAAGGACGGCAAGCCCCTCTCCTTCCGCGACGCCTGGCCGGGCGGCTATTCCGCCGGCGTGCCGGGCAACCTGCGCATGGCGTGGGACGCGCACAGGAAATGGGGCAAGCTCCCCTGGGCCGCTTTGTTCCAGCCCGCGATCCGATATGCGCAGGACGGCTTCGAGCTGGGCGAGCGCACCGCCACCGCGCTGCGCGCCACACAGGCGGTCTGGGCCGATTTCCCGGAAATTCAGAAACTCTTCTGGGTGAACGGCGCGCCGCCGCCGGTCGGCACGCTGCTCAAGAACCCGCCGCTCGCCGCGCTCTACAAGCGGATCGCGGCGGAGGGGCCGGATGCGTTTTACAAGGGCGAGAATGCGAAGCTGCTGAGCGCCGCCGTCACCAATGCACCCAAAAACCCGGTGCCGATGACGGAAACGGACATCGCCGGCTACAAGGCGCTGCCCCGGCCGCCCGTGTGCGGCACATATCGCGTCTGGAAGATATGCGGCATGGGTCCGGCCTCCGCCGGCGGCGTCACCGTGCTCGAAATATTGGGCATGGTCGAACGCTTCCCGCTCAAGCAGTGGGGCAAGGACGATCCGCGCAGCTGGCACGTCATCGCCGAAGCGATGCAGCTCGCCTATGCCGACCGCGACACCTGGCTCGGCGATCCGGCCTTCGTCGCCGTGCCGGTCAAGGGCCTGACTTCCCCCGCCTACCTCAAGCAGCGGTCCGCGCTGATCCGCCTCAACAAGGCGCTGAACGATTACAAGCCCGGCACCCCGCCGGGCGCGCAGCCGCGCACCGCTTCGCTGCCCCAGCCCGAAAGCGGCACCAGCCATTTCGTCGCGGTGGACCGCAACGGCGACATCACCGCCTGGACCTCCACGATCGAGAGCTTCTTCGGCAGCCAGTTGGTGGCGAACGGCGTGATCCTCAACAACGAACTGACCGACTTCAGCTTCACGCCCGAAAGGGACGGCAAGCCGGTCGCCAACCGGGTGGAGCCGGGCAAGCGCCCGCTCTCCTCCATGTCGCCCACCATCGTCTATGACGCCAAGGGCGCGCCGGTGTTCACCGTCGGCGCGGCCGGCGGCAAGACCATCATCATGCAGGTGGCGAAGGCGCTGATCGCCCATTTCGACTGGGGCCTTTCGGCGCGGGAGTCGATCGAGCAGGGCCTAGTCTTTTTCGACGGAAACGGCCTGGTGCTCGAACAGGGCACCGACCGCGAAGCGCTCAAGGCCCCGCTCGAAAAACTCGGCCATCGCGTCAGCGTCACCCGCCTCGGCCTCAAGGCCAACGCCGCCGAGCGCCTGCCCGACGGCCGCTGGATCGGCGCCGCCGACCCGCGCAGCCCCGGCGTGTCGTTGCAGGAATGATGCCACCTCCGTTAGGTTCGAGCTTGTCGAGAACTTGGTAGATATGGTTCTCGACAGGCTCGAACCGAACGGATTTGATAATCACCCCTTCAAATCCAGCCCCGCCACGTTGAACGTGAACGGCGCCGTCTTCTCCTTCCCGTCCACCACCAGATCGACGGTCAGGCTCCTGCCCTTGCGGATCGCGGCATAGGCGCCCTGCGACGGCGCGATGGTGATGCCGTCGTCATTGGTCGCCATCCGCCCCTGCCATTCCTCCTTCCTGCCGCCGTCGAGTTGCGCGGTGATGCGGCAATCGGACAGGTCGCAGGTGAAGGGCGCGCCGACCAGCTTCACCGTCACGTCCGCCGTGCCATTCTTCAACGGCTGGACCAGCAGCACGGAAAACGTGTCCGGCGCGGTCATCGTCTGCACCGCGTTGGTGCTGCCGATATAGGCAACCTTGGCCGCCGACCCCTCGCCCCCTTCATATTTCCACGTCTGGCCGATCCGCTCGCGCTGCGTCGGCCCCTCCGCCTTCTTGCCCGAACAGGCCGCCAGCATCATCGCGGCGGCGGCAGTCATCAGGATGGCGCGCATCGCCCGTCTCCTTCGCGTTGGTTACGCAAGGAGAATGTTTTGACGCGCGATAAGGTTGCCTCAGGCGTAGCGCGCCGCCGTCTCGCGGATCAGCGCGATCATGTTGGGAATGCCCTGCGTCCGGTTGGAACTGAGCTGGTTCCTGAGGTCGAAGCGCGCGAGCGCACCCTCGATGTCGGTTGCGACGATCTCGGACGCCGCGCGATCCTGCACCGTCAGCAGCACGAGCGCGATGATGCCCTTGGTGATCGCGGCGTTGCTGTCCGCCAGGAAATGCAGCCGCCCGTCCTCCACCGCCGTGGGATAGACCCACACCGCCGCCGAACAGCCCCGCACCAGCGTCGCGTCGGTCTTGAGCGCGTCGGGCATCGGCTCCAGCTTGCGGCCGAGGTCGATCAGCAGCCGGTAACGGTCGTCCGCGTCGAGAAATTCATATTCGTCCTGAAGGTCGGCGATGGTCGGCAGATCGGTCATGTCCGCCATATAGGGGGAAATGCAAAAGGGGGAAGATGGGTAGAGTCAAGCTCTCCACCCGTTCGGGCTGAGCGAAGTCGAAGCCCTCGCCTGAGCGAGGCGAAGGCTTCACTCCGTTCGGCCGAGCCCTTCGACAAGCTCAGGGCGAACGGACGTACCTTGCTACGAAATCTTGCACCCCTTGGCCGCCGCCAGCCCCCGCAAATAGCCGCGCCGCGCGATCCCCGCCGTCACCGCCGCCTGCAAGCGCCGCTCCGCCGGGGCCGCGCCGCTGATCTCGCGCACCAGGCCGCGGAAGGGGATCAGCGAATTGACCACCGTCTTGCCCACCGCCTCGGCAATCTTGCCGGTGCGGTTTTCGTTTGCGTCCTTCCCCACGGTGAAGTCCGCGCCCAGCACCGCGTTCAGCTCCTTGAGCGCGGCGTTGAGGCCAGCGCAACTGCGCGAGGGCGGCGGTGCATAGGGGTTTTCGACCGCTCTGGTCAGAACGGCAGGAATCTCGTCCTTGTCGATGCCGACATCCTTGGCCGGCTGGCTCGCGATCTTGCCGGCCTTGTCCAGCGTGTCGTCGCGCTTTTCCTCCTGGCTGCTCTTGTCCTGCGCGTGGGCGGCCACGGGCGCCAGCATGGACAGGGCAATAGCGACGGCGATCATCTTCATAGGTCAATCCTCCCAGCCGCCCAACCGCCAGCCCGCATCATGGTTCCCCGCCCGAAACGATCAGCGGGCGAGACAGGCCCGCCGCGCCGGGCTAAAGGATCCTCTTCCATGCCCGGAGCCGCCCGCCTTGCCCGATCCTGACGAAACCCGCTTCACCATCGCCTCCCCCTCCCTGACCGCCAGCATCGCGTCCCAAGGCGCGGAACTCTGGTCGCTGAGCGACGCGGAAGGGCGCGGCCTCATGACCGATGCCGATCCGCGCTGGTGGACCGGCCACGCCCCGCTGCTCTTCCCCTTCGTCGGCCGATCGCGCGGCGACGTCTATCGCCTCGACGGCCGCGAATATGCGATGCCCCAGCACGGCTTCGCCCGGCGCAAGCTCTTCGCCCTCCTCCACCAGTCCGACGCGCAGGTGACGCTCCGCCTCGAAGCCGATGAGGAGACCCGCGCCGCCTACCCCTTCGACTTCCGCCTCGACATGGATTTCGCGATCGAAGGGCCAACGCTCCGCATGACCGCCACCGTCACGAACATGGGCGAAGCGAAGATGCCCTTCGCCTTCGGCTACCACCCCGCCTTCGCCTGGCCGCTCCCCTATGGCGGCGGGGTGGAGGACCACCGCATCCTCTTCGAAAAGCCGGAACCCGCCCCGATCCGCAAGGTCGGCCACGAACCCGGCCTCATCGCCCGCGAGACCTTCCCCTCCCCGGTGGAGGGCGACACGCTCGCTCCCACCCACGCGATGTTCGAGGGCGACGCGCTGATCTGGGACGATCTCGCCAGCCGCTCCCTGACCTGGGGCGTCCCCGGCAAGGCGCACCTCAAGATCGACTTCCCCGACACCCCCTGGCTCGGCCTCTGGCAAAAGCCCGGCGCGCATTATCTCTGCGTCGAACCCTGGGCCGGCATGGCCGATCCGGTCGGGTTCGAGGGCGATGTGTGGGACAAGCCCGGCATCATGGCCCTCCTCCCCGGCGACACCCGCAGCTTCCGCATGGACGTGACGCTGGTCGGCGTGTAACGGGCAGCTTTCGGTTTCCGTTCGCCCTGAGCGAAGTCGAAGGGCTCGGCCGACCACAGGGAGGCTGCTTCGCTCCGCTCAGCAATGGGCTTCGACTTCGCTCAGCCTGAACGGAATGATTAAGACAAAGACATATCCGATGCCCATCCCCTCCCGCCGCACCTTCGCCATCATCTCCCACCCGGACGCGGGCAAGACGACGCTCACCGAAAAGCTCCTGCTCGAAGGCGGCGCGATCCACCTCGCCGGCGAAGTGAAGGCGCGCGGGGCCAACCGCCGCGCCCGGTCCGACTGGATGAAGATCGAGCAGCAGCGCGGAATCTCCGTCACCTCCTCGGTCATGACGTTCGAGCGTACCCGCGACGGCGAGACCATCACCTTCAACCTGCTCGACACGCCGGGGCACGAGGATTTCTCCGAGGACACCTACCGCACGCTCACCGCCGTCGACTCCGCCGTCATGGTGATCGACGCGGCCAAGGGCATCGAGCCGCAGACCCGCAAGCTGTTCGAGGTCTGCCGCCTGCGCAACGTCCCCATCATCACCTTCGTCAACAAGGTCGACCGGGAGGGGCGCGAAATCTTTGGCCTGCTCGATGAAGTCGCCGACCAGCTCCAGCTCGACGTCTGCCCGATGAGCTGGCCCGCCGGCATGGGCGGCGAGTTCGAGGGCATCTATGACTTCGCCACCAACCGCCTGCGCCAGCCGACCGGCCCCTCGCGCGAGTTTGAAGGCAAGGAAGCCCATCTTTCCGGCCTGGACGATGCGGCGCTGGCCGACCTGCTGTCCCCCCAGGCGCTCGACCGGCTGCGCGAGGAGGCGGAGTTGGCGCAGGGCGGCTATGCCGAGTTCGACCTCGCCCGCTACCGCGCCGGCGACCTCACCCCGGTCTATTTCGGATCGGCGCTGAAACTCTTCGGCGTCACCGAACTGATCGACGCGCTCGCCGCCCACGCGCCGCCGCCCCGCGCCCAGCCGGCCGAGCCCGCCGCCGTCGAACCCGACCAGAGCGAAGTCACCGGCTTCATCTTCAAGGTGCAGGCGAACATGGACCCCATGCACCGCGACCGCATCGCCTTCATGCGCCTCGTCTCGGGCAAGTTCCGCCGCGGCATGAAGCTGACCCCTTCAGGCAGCGGCAAGCCGCTCGCCGTCCACTCGCCGATCCTCTTCTTCGCGCAGGACCGCGAACTCGCCGACGAAGCCTTCCCCGGCGACATCATCGGCATCCCCAATCATGGCGCGCTGCGCGTGGGCGACACGCTCTCCGAAAAGCCCGGCCTGCGCTTCACCGGCCTCCCCAATTTCGCGCCGGAAATCCTGCGCCGGGTGCAGCTCAAGGATCCGACCAAGACCAAGCAACTCCGCAAGGCGCTGGACGATCTTTCGGAAGAAGGCGTCATCCAGGTCTTCTACCCCGAAATCGGCAGCCAGTGGATCGTCGGCGTCGTCGGCCAGCTTCAATTGGAAGTGCTGATCAGCCGCCTCGACGCCGAATATAAGGTCGCCGCCGGCCTCGAACCCTCCCCCTTCGACACCGCCCGCTGGATCAGCGGCGACGAGGCGGCGATCAAGGATCTGGTGGCGTACAACGGCGCCAACATGGCGAAGGACCGGGACGGCAACCTCGTCTTCATGGCCCGCAGCGCCTGGGACATAGGCTACCAGCAGGAACGCCACCCCAAGGTCAAATTCAGCGCCACGCGGGAGCGATAAATCCTTAAATCATCCTCCCCTTGCAGGGGAGGTGGCGCGCCGAAGCCGTGACGGAGGGGTGCAACCCCCATCGTCCGCGCGCCTCCCTCCCCGGCAGGAATTTATGCCGCCACCCAATCCCGCCGCAACGCCTTCCCCGCCAGCGCCATGAAAAGCCCCGCAGCCAGATAGAAGCCGAGCGCCGCGACGATCGCATAGCGCAGCGCCTCCGTCCCGAACTGCGGCGTCAGCGCGTCGGACAGGCTGCCCACCGCCCAGCTGCCAAGGCCAAGCCCCACCAGATTGTTGATCAGCAGGAAGGTCGCCGCCGCGCTCGCCCGCATGTGCGGCGGCACCAGATGCTGCACGGCGGTCAGCACCGGCCCCAGCCAGACATAGACCAGCGCTTGCGGGATCAGGAACAGCGCGAAGGCGAAGCCGACGCTGCCCGACAGCACGCCCACGACGAACAAGGGCATCCCCACGACATAGCTGATCGCCGGCACCCAGGCGTACCAGGCCTTGTCCCCGCCGCCCATGCGGTCGCCCAGCCATCCGCCCAGCAGCACGCCCGCCACCCCGCCGATCAGCAGCAGCCCGCCGAGGAACTGCCCTGCCCCGATCAGGTCCAGCCCGAAGCTGCGCATCAGCAGGCTCGGCAGCCAGAAAGCGACGCCATAGCCGCACATCGAACTGCACGCCGCGCCAAGGGCCAGCATCCAGAAACTGCGCTTGGCCGTCAGGATACCGAACACGGCGGAAACAGGCACCGCCGCGCCGCTCTGCACCGGCCGCGCCGGTTCCCGCACGACAAGGCGGAAAACCGGCGCGATCGCCAGGCCCAGCAGCCCCACGACGATGAAGGCGGTGCGCCACTCCACCACCTGCGCGATATAGCCACCCAGCAGGACGCCGCCCGCCGACCCGAGCGGAATGCCCAGCGAATAGACGGACAGCGCCTGCGCCCGCTGATGCGCCGGAAAATAGTCGGATATGACGGCATAGGAGGGCGCGACGCCGCCCGCCTCGCCCACGCCCACGCCGATCCGGCAGAGGAACAGCTGCATGAAGCTGCCCGCCATCCCGCACAGCGCGGTGAAGCCGCTCCACACGGCGAGGCTGACGGTAATCACCCAGGTCCGGCTCGTCCGGTCGGCGAGCAACGCCAGCGGGATCGCGAGCGTCGAATAGAGCAGCGCAAAGGCGATCCCGCCCAGCGCGCCGAGCTGCGTGTCGGTAAGGCCCAGCTCCGCCTTGATCGGCCCGGCGAGGATGCCGAGGATCTGCCGGTCGAGAAAGTTGAACGTATAGACGAGCAGCAGCATCGCCAGCACAGCGGCGCGATAGCGGTGGGAGGCGGTCTGGTCGGTCATGGCTATCACCCCTCTCCGTTCAGTTCGAGCTTGTCGAGAACCGTTGCTCGCCGGGGAA